>ODAI012087597.1_pt1 | contig 36006 bp, 27 predicted proteins | sample 1539321 | NCBI WGS metagenome assembly ODAI01 (sample SAMN02144231, study PRJEB22623) | gut metagenome | biome: sheep rumen | host: Ovis aries | place: New Zealand
AGATGTTTCTTTGGATAAGATGTCTTGGCTTATACTCGGTTGGTGGGAATATGGCGGGGGTAGGCCTGGGTGCGCAGTGATTCCTTGGTGGTGGAATCGAGTGTTTCTGCCTCATCCGTTGTGAGCCACTCTGTCAAGGCTTCAAACTCGGCAGAAACTCCGAAGAGTGCATCCATGTGCTTTCGGCTATAATAGTTCTTGCCAGCAATCTTGCACATAGGTATGTTGTTTCTCTTGGCTGAAACATAGAGCCAAGATTTCTTTACCTTGTAGGTTGCCATAACATCCTCGCCAGAGATGTATTCAAGTGGCTCGATGTTCTGAACAGAATCCTCTTTTCTCGCTGGCTTACTTGAAGCACGTCCTTTCTTCAACGATAGGGAAGAAGGAGTCAAGGGCTTGTATGTTGGCAATACTCTATGATAAGGATTATCTGCAAGCATCTTCTCAATGTCTGCCTTGCGAACGAATGCCATCCGGTTGCTGATTCGTGAGGCAGGAAGTTTATAGAATAATTTAGAATAAAAGCAGCCTAAGAAATTCACAATAACCTTGTTTTGACACTCGTGACTAAGACATAATGATGTTTACAAGAATAGTAAGGTCGGTACCGTTAACGATCCCGTCATCATTCACGTCAGCAGCATTTGTTTCATCTCGCTGTCCGAGAATTATGTTTACCAGAGTTGTCAGATCAGTACCATTGACAATGCCGTCGCCGTTGACATCACCCTTGATTTCAGTTGGCGTGCCACCCATGAATTTGAATGTGACTGCACCGCTTTCGCTCTCGATGATGTCGGTAATAGGCTTGCCCATAAATCCCGTGCCACGGAACGTCCACGACTTAACGTCGGTGGAGTCGGTGAATGCAACTACGTTGGTGGAGCCGGGAAACGGGTCGCCCGCATATTCGGCCAAGAACAAGTCGGTGGTAAAGGTGTTGCCGCCATATCGCTTGTAGAGTTCTTCAGGCATACTGCTTGTGATGGTCTCGTCACGGTAGAACGAGGAAACAGCAAGTCCGTCGGCAGGAATTATCATCATGCGCGGATGACCGAGAGTTTGGTTGACAACCGTTCCGCCTACACCAAAACTACTGGCTCTGTAGTCAATATGCCATACGAGCATACCATGACCGTACATGTTTTTGTTCCATCCGCGTTTCTGTACATTCTCCACAATATAGTATTCGCTTTTATTCTCGTCAGCGTCGTTAAGGATTCGGTAGGCCTTGCCGTTTTCGTCGATTGGCAGTAGCTCCACATCCTGCGCCGTCTCGAGTGTGTCGATTGTCATCCATCCGAAACGTTCGCGCTCCCACGCCGTATAGGCAACCGGTGTATAGCTGTTGTTGGCATATTCGCCTGTATCCATAATGTCCCAATAGTCGGGAGTCTGATTGACGGCTTTCTCAGCTTCTGAACCTTCAGAGGCATAGAGGTCGGGCAGACCGAGACAGTGTGAGAACTCATGGCAGAACAGTCCGATGCCATTGATTAAAACACCATATATCTCTGATACTTCGGGGTTGCCGTACAGCTCGTTGTTTACACCGTAGCGTGAGATACTTTTACCGTCGAACTTCGTGCTCAGCGACACCGTTCCCGACTTTGGCCAAATGCAGTCGGACGAATTGCCGGAGATGCTCTCCGAAAATCCTGCATAGATGATATATATGAGATCGATTTTGCCATCGTTGTTGCTGTCGTATTCAGAGAAATCAACATCGGCATCGGCAAGAGTCATTGCATCGCGGAAAAGCGTAGTCATATTATCGGAACGTCCTGCGCCGTAAGTCTTAAGTTTGCTGGGCAGTCTGTATGGACCGTAGATGTCGAACTCAGGGGAAAACTGACCGAAGCTCATGTCGGTGAAATACCTCTTCACGCTTCCATAGTTTATGCCCAGTACCGACATCATGTCAGGGTCGCCTTCCGGCGTAAACAGATGCGTGGCGTTGAGATATTTGTCGAAGACTGTCGCGGGACTGCTGACGGTGAACGGAACATCAGGAAAATCGACCAGCAGCACTACAGCCTTAGGATTGCCGGAATGGGGGAAAAGAGTGCTGTTCTCTGTCAGAGGCTCGCGTCGCGCTTTCTTCATGGCAAGGCGGCTGTTCATGGCATGAAAGGCCTCTCTGTCCTGGCTTTCGGCAAGGATTCGCTCCGTCTCGCTGCGCATGTCGGCATTATGAGCAAGCAGACCCGACGATGACAACTCGCCGTTGGCATTCACGTTTGCTATAAAATAATCAGTCCCCTCATGACAGAGCAGCACGCCGTCGGAAGTAATGTAGTAATGGAAATTGGCATCGCCGAATCCTCTGACTTTAAGATAAGTTCCGTCGCTTTGTCTTACAGAGAACATTCCAGGCTGTACTTTGACTGCTGATAACACTGATGTAATCAGCAAAAAGATAAATGTAATGAATGATACTCTCATCTTATAGTTTTGTAAATGATAGCGGCATAAGATTCTCGATGCCATCTATAATATAAATGTACTTTTGTCCATATAGCAATATGTGCAGCTTGCAGTCAAACCGCGTTTCGGTCTCGACAATCACCTGTCGGCAAATGCCGCATGGAAGAATAGGTTCTTCTAACAGTTTGCCATCGGTACCCTTGGCGGCTATGGCAAGCATCTTCGGTGCTGAGTCAGGATATGATGATGCGGCAGCATAGAGAGCGGAGCGCTCAGCGCATATTCCGGCAGGAAATGAAGCATTCTCATGATTGCATCCTACGACAACGCTTCCGTTGTCAAGCAATACTGCGGCGCCTACTTTGAAATTGGAATATCTGGCGTATGAGCGCGTCGTAGCCTCGACGGCATTGTCTATGAGGCTATGCTCAACAGGCGACAACTCGTTGGAGGTACACACCATAATGTGGGATTTTACAATCTTTTCTTCCATATTATTTCAGATTTATTTGCAAAAATAATAATTAATCCGTATTTTTGCAAGCAAAAATAGGAAAAAATGACCAACAGAAAGTTTTTTGCCATTATAATTTCCGCTTTTCCGCTCTTTTTGTGTGCACAGAAGAAGAGCACTGCTTTTCAGGAGTATTTCGACAGATATCATAACATTGCCATCGAGCAGATGAAGGAGCATGGCATTCCGGCAAGCATTACGCTGGCACAGGGAGTGTTTGAGTCGGGAGCAGGAAAAAGCGAGCTGACCAGACGGTCGAACAATCATTTCGGAATAAAATGTCATGGATGGACGGGGAAGAAAACCTATCATAGCGATGATCATCCCAACGACTGCTTCCGTGTGTATGCCAATGCACGTGAAAGTTTTGAAGACCATTCGCAGTTCCTTCTGACAGGCCAACGTTACCGCCCACTGTTCAGACTTGGTTCGCGCGACTATAAGGGATGGGCTCACGGACTGAAGAAGGCAGGATATGCCACAAATCCACAGTATGCCAACAAGCTGATTCAGATTATAGAACTTTACGAGCTTCACAAATATGACATCGGCAGTGGCTTTGACAAATTTATAGCTAAACATGGTGGCGTACGCACTGTGACGGCACTGAACGGCAACTACTGTGTAGTGGCAAAAGCAGGCGACACGTTCAGGAGCATTGCCGATGACGTAGGAGTGTCGTACAGTAAACTGGCTCGATATAATGAGCGCGACAAGCACGATGTGCTTACGGCAGGCGAAGTGATATATCTGAAAAAGAAAGCAAAGAAAGCCACCAAGGAATACAAGGGGCACATCCATTATATTCAAGCGGGCGAATCGATGTATTCCATATCGCAGAAATACGGTATCCGCGTGATGTACTTATACAAGATTAACGGTTTGACGCCCGATTATAGAATAAAGGTGGGCGACGGCATCAGGGTAAGGTGATTTCTCCTCGTATGGGCCGTTTCATGTAGAGTCGCACTGTTTCAGGGTCGTCGAAACGCGCCTGAAGATACATAAGCTTAGCCACAGCGCTCTCCACTGTAGAGTCGTAACCGCTGACCACGCCAACCTCCTGTAGGTGGAACCCCGTGTCGTAGCGGCTCATTTCAACACAGCCTTCCATACACTGGCTGATGTTTACCACTATCTTTCCTGATTTTACAGCGTCGCTCAGTGCCGTATGAAGCCAGTGACTCTGAGGGGCGTTGCCGCTGCCAAACGTGCGCATCACGATAGAACGCAGATTGGGAGTTGCAATGATATGGCGTATCATGTCTTCGCGAATGCCAGGAAATAGCGAGAAGATAATAACATTGTTGTCGAGCTTGAAGTGAGGAGTCATGGGTTTGCTGTGGTCGGGACGTAGGAACCTCTCTTCATGATAGGTGATGTTGACACCGGCATCGGCCAGATGGGGAAAATTGAAACTCTCGAAGGCATTGAACTCGTCGGCACTCTGTTTAGTGGTGCGGTTGCCTCGAAGCAGATGGCCGTTGAAGTAGATGCCTACCTCTGGTACTATGGCTGTTCCATCGACATGTTTGGCTGATGCTATTTCAACAGCAGTGATGAGATTTTCCTTACCATCGGTGCGCAACTGTCCGATAGGCAGTTGCGAGCCTGTCAGGATCACGGGCTTGGTTAGATTCTCAAGCATATAGCTGAGAGCTGATGCCGTATATGACATTGTATCGGTTCCATGCAGGATTACGAAGCCGTCGTAGAAGTCGTAGTTGTCGGCAATGATGTGCACAAGTTCTGTCCATCGGGCGGGCGAGATGTCGCTGCTATCAATGGGCGGAGTGAACTGGCGTGTAGAAATATTTGTCTTAAATTCAGCTAATTCGGGTACACTATTCAATAAATGCACAAAGTCGAACGGTTCGAGCGCACCGGTGTTCGGATTGCGATTCATGCCTATTGTTCCGCCGGTGTAGATTAAAAGTACATTATTGGTCATATATGTTAATTTTTCTGCAAAATTACATAAAGTTTTGCAAAATATGGAATTTTTGTGTAACTTTGTAGGCATAATTTTTCTTTTAGACTAAAACAAATTGAATTATGAAACAGTTTAATGACGACAACTTCGTGCTTGACAATGAGATAGCACAAGACTTGTACCACAATCATGCGGCTAAAATGCCGATTATCGATTACCATTGTCACCTCATTCCCGAGATGGTTGCCAACGACCACCGCTTCAAAAGCATCACTGAGCTATGGCTTGGAGGTGACCACTACAAGTGGCGTGCAATGCGTACAAATGGTGTTGATGAGCGCTTCTGTACAGGTAAGGACACTAGCGACTGGGAAAAATTTGAGAAATGGGCAGCGACGGTGCCATATACATTCCGTAACCCTCTATATCACTGGACACATCTGGAGTTGAAGACAGCTTTTGGCATCACAAAGCAGCTCAACCCAAAGACGGCACGCGAAATTTTCGACGAGTGTAACGAGAAGCTGAAACAACCAGAGTTTTCGGCACGTGGACTGATGAAGCATTACAACGTGGAATGCGTATGTACAACTGACGACCCCGTTGACGATTTGCACAACCATATTGAATATGCCAAGCACAAGGCTCAAGACGACCCCATCATGATTCCGGCATGGCGTCCTGACAAGGCCATGAATATCGAGGCTCCGGAATTCCCGGGCTATGTCAACCAGCTGGAACAGGTGAGTGGAGTGACAATCACGAAGTTTGCCGACATGGTTGATGCCCTCAAGAAACGTCACGATTTCTTTGCATCACAGGGATGCAAACTCTCCGACCACGGTATCGAGGAATTCTACGACGAGGACTACACCGACTCGCAGATTGAAACCATCTTTGAGAAGGCAATGCGCGGTCAGCAGCTTTCGAACCTTGAGATTCGCCAGTATAAGAACTGCTTCCTTACCGTGATGGCCGAGATGGACGCTGATGCCGACTGGACACAGCAGTTCCACTATGGAGCTATCCGCAATAACAACACGAAGATGTACAACCAGTTGGGTCCTGACACCGGTTTTGATTCTATCGGCGAGTTCAACACTGCAAAGGCAATGTCGAAGTTCCTCAATAAGTTGAATATGGAAGACAAGCTCACGCGTACAATATTATATACTCTGAACCCATGTGCCAACGAGGTAATCGCAACAATGCTCGGTAATTTCCAGGATGGTTCGTGCCCAGGTAAAATTCAGTTTGGTTCAGGATGGTGGTTCAACGACCAGAAAGACGGCATGGAGCGTCAAATCAATGCGCTCTCAGTTCTCGGTCTGCTCAGCCGCTTCGTAGGTATGCTCACCGACAGCCGTTCGTTCCTGAGCTATCCGCGTCATGAGTATTTCCGCCGCATTCTATGCAACATTTTAGGTAACGATGTGGAGAAGGGACTCCTGCCTAATGACAATGAGGTGCTCGCACGAATGGTTGAGGACATCAGTTATAATAATGCAAAGAACTACTTTAAGTTCTATTAAAAGTAGAAAAATACCAAGGAATTAAAGAAGTACGGCAGGATACCCTGCTGTACTTTTTTTTAAAAAAATTGGATAATTTCTTGTGAGAAACAAATATTCTGTGTAATTTTGCATCCCGATATAAAACTAAACATGATAAGATTGTATGTGTGGAATAGTAGGTTATATTGGGAAGAGAGAAGCATATCCTATACTTATTAAAGGACTTCGCCGTCTTGAATATAGAGGATATGACAGTGCCGGAGTTGCACTGCTTAACAGCGAAGGATGTCTGAATGTATATAAGACAAAGGGGAAAGTAGATAACCTTGTTGAGTTTTGCAACGATAAGGATGTGAGTGGTTCTGTAGGAATAGCACACACTCGCTGGGCAACCCATGGAGAACCATCGTCGCTGAATGCTCATCCGCATTATTCGCAGTCGAAGAATCTCGCGATAATCCATAATGGAATCATAGAGAACTATGCTGACTTGAAGACGAAACTTCAGGCAAAAGGAATCGTATTTATGTCGGACACCGACACTGAGGTTATCGTACAGATGGTGGAATACATTATGGATAAGAAGAATCTTGATGTTCTCACCGCAGTTCAGCTTACACTTCATGAGGTAATAGGAGCATATGCCATTGCCATCATCGACAAGCGTGTACCCAACCAGATTATCGCTGCCCGCAAACAGAGTCCGCTCGTTGTTGGCATTGGCAAGAATGAGTTCTTCCTCGGTAGTGATGCCAGTCCTATTGTGGAATATACCGATAAAGTTGTGTATTTGGAGGATGGAAACATTGCAGTATTGAGACTCGGAGAAGAACTGAAGGTCGTGGATATCCTATCTCATAATCTCAGTCCCGAGATACAGACCGTCGATATCAGTCTTGGGCAACTGGAAAAGGGAGGTTATCCACATTTCATGCTCAAAGAAATATTCGAACAGCCTGAGTGCTTAACCAATTGTATGCGCGGAAGGGTGAACGTGGATTCCGACAATGTTGTGCTAAGTGCAGTGATTGATTATAAGCAGCAACTGCTTGGAGCCGATAGGTTCATTATCGTGGCTTGCGGAACATCGTGGCACGCCGGACTGATAGGCAAGCAGCTGATAGAAAGCTTCTGTCGTATTCCAGTTGAGGTTGAATATGCCTCCGAGTTCAGATACCGCAACCCCGTCATTACCAATAAAGATGTAGTGGTTGCCATCTCTCAAAGCGGCGAAACTGCCGACACGCTTGCAGCAGTGAAGCTTGCACGTGAAAAGGGAGCTTTTATCTATGGTATCTGCAATGCCATCGGTTCGTCGATACCACGTGCCACACATACCGGTTCGTACATACATGTCGGTCCCGAGATAGGTGTCGCTTCGACAAAAGCTTTCACCGGACAAGTGACGGTGCTTACCATGCTTGCATTGGTATTGGGAAAGGAAAAAGGGACAATTTCCGACGAGGAGTACAAAAAGGTGGTTGCCGGATTGTACGAAATACCAGAAAAAATGAAAGAAGTGCTGAAACTGAATGATCGTGTGGCTGAGTTGAGTAAAATATTTACATACGCCCACAACTTCCTGTATCTGGGAAGGGGCTATAGTTATCCTGTAGCACTGGAGGGAGCACTCAAACTTAAAGAAATCAGTTATATACATGCTGAAGGTTATCCGGCAGCTGAAATGAAGCACGGTCCAATAGCTCTCATCGATTCAGACATGCCTGTTGTAGTGGTTGCCACCCACAATGCAATGTATGAGAAGGTGCTCTCGAACATTCAGGAGGTGAAGGCCCGTAAGGGAAAGGTCATCGCTCTTGTTACAAAAGGTGATGATACAATTTCTCGGATTGCCGATGAGGTGATAGAACTACCCGACACCATTGAATGTCTGGAGCCGCTATTGGCAACGATTCCACTTCAGATGCTTGCATACCATGTTGCAGTTTGTAAAGGGAAGAATGTTGACCAACCGAGAAATTTGGCAAAATCAGTGACTGTTGAATAGATTTTTTGGGCGACCCGTTTCTGCGGTTCGCCTTTTTTATTATAAAAGCATTATGAAAGCAAAACTTATTCTTGACGACGGGACAGAATTCCAAGGAGAAAGCTTCGGCTATTGTTTACAAACCGATGGAGAGGTGGTGTTCAACACAGCAATGATGGGGTATCCAGAATCGCTTACCGACCCAAGTTATGCCGGGCAGATGATTGTGTTTACTTATCCACTCGTGGGCAACTATGGAGTGCCGCCATTCACCTATTCAGGACAGATTCCGACGTTTATGGAAAGCGAGAAAATCCATGCGAAGGCTGTCATCGTGGCCGACTATTGTCACGATTACTCTCACTGGAATGCAGTGGAGAGTCTTGACGAGTGGCTGAAACGAGAGAAAATACCAGGACTCACAGGCATAGACACGCGCAGTCTGACTCGAAAACTACGTGAGCATGGAGTAATGATGGGAAGAATCGAGGTTTGTGACATGTCGGACATTGCAGAAATGTCTGAAAAGACTGATTATGGCGGCACAAACTGGGTGGATAGAGTAAGTTGTAAGGAGGTTGTCAGATACAATGAGGGCGCAGGCAGGAAAGTTGTGCTTGTTGACTGTGGAGTGAAGGATAATATAATACGTTGTCTCATAAAAAGAGGTGTTGAAATTATACGTGTTCCATGGAATTTTGATTATACTGACATTGATTTTGACGGGTTGTTTCTCTCAAACGGTCCAGGCGACCCTGACACCTGTGAGGAAACTGTGGCCATACTGCGTAAGCAGATGTCGCAGAGCAGAAAACCTATCTGCGGTATCTGCATGGGAAACCAGCTGCTGGCAAAGGCTGGAGGGGCAACGATATATAAACTGAAATACGGTCACCGCTCACACAACCAACCGGTACGCGAAGTAGGAACAACGCGATGCTACATTACATCACAGAACCATGGCTTTGCCGTTGATACTGCAACGCTCGGCAGAGAGTGGCGTGAGTTGTTCATCAATATGAATGATGGTTCGAACGAAGGAATATGTCATAACGGCAATCCATGGTTTTCGGCACAATTCCATCCAGAGGCTTGCTCGGGCCCTGAAGACACAGAGTTTATGTTCGATAGATTTATCAATACATTATGAAGTACGACAATATAAAGAAAGTGTTGCTGCTTGGAAGCGGAGCATTGAAGATAGGTGAAGCAGGAGAGTTTGACTACAGTGGCAGTCAAGCATTGAAAGCATTGCGAGAAGAGGGCGTAAAAACCGTCTTGATTAATCCCAATATAGCAACGGTACAGACATCTGAGGGAGTGGCCGACCAGATTTACTTCCTTCCTGTTCAGCCATACTTCGTTGAGAGAGTAATTGCAAAAGAGCGTCCAGATGCCATTCTGCTTTCGTTTGGCGGACAGACAGCACTCAATTGCGGAGTGGAACTTTACAAGAGCGGAGTGCTTGAAAAATACAATGTGACGGTGCTTGGAACTCCAGTACAGGCAATAATAGATACTGAAGACCGTGAACTCTTCGTCGAAAAACTAAATCAGATAGACGTTAAGACGATAAAGAGCGAAGCTTGTGAAACAATGGAACAGGCACGAAAGGCTGCATCGGAATTAGGCTATCCTGTGATTATACGAGCTGCCTATGCTCTTGGAGGTCTCGGCTCTGGGTTCTGCGACAATGAGGAAGAGCTTAACAGTCTGGCCGAAAAAGCGTTCTCGTTTTCTCCGCAGGTGCTTGTCGAGAAGAGTCTGAAAGGATGGAAGGAAATAGAATATGAAGTGGTGCGCGACCGTTATGACAACTGCATAACCGTATGTAACATGGAGAACTTCGACCCACTCGGAATTCATACAGGTGAGTCTATAGTGATTGCACCAAGTCAGACACTGACGAACTCTGAGTATCACAAACTGCGTTCGCTTGCAATAAAGATTATCCGTCATATCGGTATTGTGGGTGAATGTAACGTGCAGTATGCTTTCGACCCTAATAGTGAAGACTATCGCGTCATTGAGGTAAATGCTCGCCTAAGCCGTTCATCGGCATTGGCGTCGAAGGCAACAGGATACCCCCTGGCCTTTGTCGCAGCAAAACTTGGCATGGGCTATGGACTTTTTGAACTTAAGAACTCGGTAACAAAGACCACCAGTGCCTTCTTTGAGCCCGCACTCGATTATGTGGTATGCAAGATTCCACGTTGGGATCTGTCGAAATTCCACGGCGTTGACAAAGAGTTGGGTTCGTCGATGAAATCGGTTGGCGAGGTGATGGCAATCGGGCGTACTTTCGAAGAGGCTATCCAGAAGGGATTGCGCATGATTGGCCAAGGGATGCACGGATTTGTAGAAAACAAGGAACTGGCTATCAACGATATTGACGCTGCCCTTCGCGAACCTACCGACAAACGTATCTTCGTTATTTCTAAGGCAATGCACCTACCGCATTACAATATCGACAATATTCATGAGCTGACCAAGATTGATAGATGGTTCCTATACAAATTAAAACATATCATCGACATCGACGAACGGTTGAAGAAAGTAAACATTAACACGCTTGACACTGAGCTCATGCGAGAGGCAAAGATGTATGGCTTCTCTGATTTCCAGATAGCGAGAGCTGTTGGCCTGGAAGCTGTGGCAGGAAACATGCACGAGGCATTGCTCACGGTGAGAAACCGGCGTAAGCAGATGGGGATATTCCCTGTGGCGAAACAGATTGACACCCTTGCTGCCGAGTACCCTGCGCAAACAAACTATCTTTATCTAACCTATCAAGGTGCAGGCCCTGCTCTTTCAGAAGTTTGTCACGACATTTGCTACGAGAGAGACCGTCGAAGTATAATTGTGCTGGGTTCCGGCGCTTATCGTATAGGAAGCTCTGTTGAGTTCGACTGGTGCGGAGTGCAGGCACTGAACACTATAAGGAAAGAGGGGTGGCGTTCGGTGATGATTAACTATAATCCGGAAACTGTATCCACCGATTATGACATGTGCGACCGGCTTTATTTCGACGAGCTGACTTTCGAACGTGTTTTGGACATTATCGAACTGGAGACTCCTCATGGTGTAATAGTGTCAACCGGCGGACAAATTCCGAACAATCTTGCCATACGTCTTGACAGACAGAACGTGCCGATTCTTGGTACATCGGCAAGTGATATTGACAATGCAGAAGACAGGGCGAAGTTCTCGTCGATGCTCACTCGTAACGGTATCAACCAGCCGGAATGGAGTGCTCTCACTACGATGGATGACATTGAAAAGTTTGTTGACAGGGTAGGGTTCCCTGTGCTGGTCAGACCATCGTATGTGCTTTCGGGAGCGGCGATGAACGTGTGTTCAAACGAAGACGAGCTGCGGCGCTTCCTTCAGCTAGCTGCTAATGTGAGTGAAGATCATCCGGTAGTCGTTTCAAAATTTATCGAACATGCCAAGGAAATTGAAATGGACGCAGTGGCAAAGGATGGTGAGATTCTCGCATACGCCATCTCAGAGCATATTGAATATGCCGGCGTTCACTCAGGTGATGCAACTATTCAGTTCCCACCGCAGAAGCTATATGTTGAGACCGTCAGGAGAATAAAGCGTATCTCAAGACAGATTGCCAAGGAATTGCATATCTCTGGACCATTCAACATTCAATATATGGCGCGTGACAACGACATTCTCGTGATTGAGTGCAATCTTCGTGCCAGCCGTTCATTCCCTTTTGTGTCGAAAGTGCTGAAACTTAATCTTATAGAAATCGCCACGAAAGTAATGCTCGGGATACCAGTGGAAAAACCGTCAAAGAATCTATTCGACCTCGACTATGTGGGAATCAAGGCAAGCCAGTTCTCGTTTAACAGGCTTCAGAAAGCCGACCCAGTGCTCGGTGTCGATATGGCATCTACCGGCGAAGTAGGGTGTATTGGTGAGGATACAAGCTGTGCGCTGCTGAAGGCAATGCTCAGCGTCGGACTGAGGATTCCTGAGCACTCTGTGCTGCTTTCCACAGGAAGCGCAAAACAGAAAGCCTCAATGCTTGATGCGGCAAAGATGTTGTCGGAACACGGCTACAAACTTTATGCTACTGCCGGCACAAGCACCTATTTGACATCTAACGGTATTGAAAATACAAGAGTGCTCTGGCCAAGCGAAGAAGCAGATGCCGATGCGAACGATGAGAAAGTGCCTTCTGCACTACAGCTACTCCACAGTCATGAAATCGACATGGTAGTTAACATTCCGAAAGATCTTACTACTCATGAACTGACTAATGGATATAAGATTCGCCGTGCGGCAATAGATCTCAACGTTCCGTTGATAACAAATGCCCGACTTGCTTCGGCATTCATAAGTGCATTCTGCACTATGCGATTAGACGACATCGCTATTAGAAGCTGGATGGAATATAAGTAGCCAATTCAACGTTTAAAAAGGAAAATTAATATAATTTAGACTACCTATAGGGTAATAAAATCAAAGAAATGATTAATTTTGCAGCCGCTAAATGAATGAATAACTTATAAAAACAACAAATATGGCAGAAGCAATTGATATTCGCGAGCTCAACATGCGGATAGAACAACAAAGTGCATTCGTGACAAATCTTGTAACAGGAATGGATCGTGTCATCGTTGGCCAAAAGCATCTTGTGGATACGTTGCTGATAGGTCTGTTGAGTGACGGACACATTCTTCTCGAAGGTGTTCCGGGTCTTGCAAAGACACTCGCTATAAAGACTCTTTCGCAACTTATCGATTCAGAATACAGTAGAATACAGTTCACTCCCGATCTCTTGCCTGCCGATGTCATCGGAACGATGATATACTCGCAGAAAGAAGAGAAGTTTCAAGTGAAGAAAGGTCCGGTGTTTGCCAACTTCGTACTTGCAGACGAAATAAACCGTGCTCCGGCAAAAGTACAGAGTGCTCTGCTTGAGGCAATGCAAGAGAAACAAGTGACCATTGGTAGTCAGACATTTCAACTGCCAAATCCCTTCCTTGTGATGGCCACCCAAAACCCTATAGAACAGGAAGGCACTTACCCGTTGCCAGAAGCACAGACCGATCGTTTCATGATGAAGGTAATCATTGACTATCCTACCATCGATGAAGAAAAGAAAATCATCCGTGAGAATATAGCAGGCAGCCTGCCTGCTGTTACTCCTGTGACTACAGCGGATGACATCATAAAAGCTCGCGACGTAGTACGTGAGGTGTATATTGATGAAAAAATCGAGCAATACATCGCTGATATAGTATTTGCAACGCGCTATCCAGACAGATATGGACTGAAAGACATGAAGGCAATGATTCAGTTTGGCGGTTCACCACGTGCGAGCATCAATCTTGCCAAGGCAAGTCGTGCATATGCTTTCATCAAGCGTCGCGGATATGTCGTTCCAGAAGATGTGCGTGCAGTTGCCCATGATGTGCTTCGCCATCGTATCGGACTGACATACGAGGCAGAAGCAACGAATGTAACCAGTGAAGAAATTGTCAGCAGGATTATCAATAAGGTAGAAGTGCCTTGATAGGCAGCTATGGAGACAGCGGAACTATTAGCAAAAGTAAGGAAGATAGAGATAAAGACCAGAGGTCTTAGCTCGAATATCTTTGCAGGTCAGTATCACAGTGCATTCAAGGGTCGTGGTATGGCATTCAGTGAAGTGCGCGAGTATCAGTTTGGTGATGACGTGCGCGACATCGACTGGAACGTGACAGCTCGCTTTAACCGTCCTTATGTAAAAGTGTTTGAGGAAGAGCGCGAGCTGACAGTGATGCTTCTCATTGATGTCAGCGGCTCGCTTGACTTTGGAACAAAGCGACAGATGAAGCGTGACATGGTGACAGAAATAGCTGCCACTCTCGCTTTCAGTGCAATACAGAACAATGACAAGATTGGCATTGTGTTTTTTTCAAACAAGATAGAGAAGTATATACCTCCAAAGAAAGGAAGAAAGCATATCCTCTACATGATACGCGAGATGCTCGATTTTCACCCAGAGAGCAGCCAGACAGACATTTCTGGAGCACTGGAGTTTCTTTCTGGAGTGATGAAACGTCGTTGTACTGCTTTCATGCTCAGCGACTTTTATGACCGCAACGACTTCGTGCAGCCACTTACAATAGCTAACCGCAAACATGATGTCGTGGCAATACAGGTGTATGACATACGTGCGCGTGAACTTCCCGATGTAGGACTCATGAAGGTGGTTGATGCTGAAACCGGCTATGAGCAGTATGTAGATACGAGTAGCCGAAAATTGCGTGATTCGTACCGCAACTATTGGAACAACCGTCAGGCAGTACTTCACGAAACATTCAATAAAAGTAATGTCGATTGTGTCAGCGTAGCAACCGATGAGGATTATGTAAAAGCACTCATGGGCATGTTTAAACGTAGAGGCTAATGATAAATAAATATAGTGAAAATAAATATGTGTTATTAGAAAAGCGACTTATGACAATCGTGTCATTTGTCGTTTGCCTGTTGTCCGCCGATGGTCTTTATGCGCAGAGCGTAGAAGCCACTATCGATTCAATTGAGATTATCATTGGTGAACAGGCCCATCTCACGCTGTCGGTAACAGCCAAAGATAACGCTGATGTCATATTTCCTTCGTTTCAGCATCAGCAGATGATTACTCCTGGTGTTGAGGTTCTCGATATGCAGCAAGCCAATCCCCGACCTCTCGATAACGGAATGACATGTTTTGCACGAACATATAGTCTTACGTCGTTCGACGACACGCTATACTACCTTCCCCCCCTTACAGTGAAGGTTGACGGTAAGGAAATCAAGTCGAAGAGCCTTGCATTGAAGGTCGTTGGTATGGAAGTTGATACTACACGTGTTGATAAGTTCTTTGGCCCCAAGGATGTTCAGGATAATCCTTTTCTTTGGATGGAATGGGGTGCGATTTTCTGGTTGAGCGTTGTGATGTTGTTACTTCTTGCTGTAAGCTATTACCTCTACATCCGGTTGCGTGACAACAAGCCAATCATTGCTAGAATAAAGATTGTCAAACGACTGCTTCCGCATCAGAAGGCAATGAAGGAAATTAATGAGATCAAGGCTGAAGGTCTGGCCGGCAAGGATAATTCCACGAAGGAGTATTACACCAAACTCACTGACACACTACGTAAGTATATTGAAGAGCGTTATGGTTTCAGTGCTATGGAGATGACCAGTTCAGAGATTATTGAACGTCTCACTTCGTCGGAAGACAAGACAGCTCTTGATGAGCTTCGCCAGCTGTTCCAGACTGCCGATCTCGTCAAGTTTGCCAAGTATTCGACGCTAATCAACGAGAACGATATGAACTTGGTGAATGCTATAGGTTTTATCAATCAGACAAAGCTTGAGAACCAGCCGACAGAAGAAATTGTCAAGCCTCAGTTGACCGAGGAAGAAAAACGCTCGGAGAAAACACGTTCAATACTGAAGACCTCTATATGTGTCATCATTCTTGTATGTGCTATTATGCTTGGATATATCGTATATTCGGTTTGTCAATTAATGTAAGACTATGGAATTTGCTAATAAAGAGTACTTCTTCTTGTTATTACTCATTATACCTTATATAATATGGTATCTGATGTATCGAAAGAAGAGCGAGCCAACGATGCGAATCAGCGACACCTTCGCCTTCCGCTATTCCCCTAAGAGCTGGAAAGTGCGATTGATGCCATTGCAGACAATACTACGTATGATAACGTTCGTGTTTATTGTCATTGTGCTTGCCCGTCCTCAGACTCATAGCAGTTGGAAAAACAAGACCATAGAAGGAATCGATATAATGCTTGCCATCGACGTTTCAACGAGTATGCTTGCCGAAGATTTGAAACCCAACCGTATGGAAGCTGCCAAGCAAGTTGCTGCAGAATTCATCACCGGTCGCCCAAACGACAATATAGGACTTAGCATTTTCGCAGGTGAGGCATTCACTCAATGTCCTATGACCACCGACCACGCTTCGTTGCTGAATCTTCTGCGTAATGTGCGTACAGACATAGCAGCAAGAGGCCTCATTCAGGATGGTACTGCTATAGGTATGGGACTTGCCAACGCCGTGTCACGCCTTAAAGACTCTAAGGCTAAGAGCAAGGTGGTAATTCTTCTAACCGATGGAAGTAACAATACCGGTGACCTTTCCCCAATGACTGCTGCAGAGATTGCGAAAAGCCTTGGCGTTCGTGTATATACCATAGGCGTTGGCACTAACAAGGTAGCTCCTTATCCGATGCCAGTTGCAGGCGGCGTGCAATATGTCAACATGCCTGTTGAGATAGACACCAAGACGCTGAGCGAAATAGCATCGGTTACAGAGGGCGATTTTTATCGTGCTACAAATAACCGGGAGTTGAGTAACATATACAAAGAGATAGACCGACTTGAGAAGACAAAGTTGAACGTTAAGAGCTTCAGTCGGCGCTATGATGCCTATCAGCCGTTTGCTTTGGCTGCCGTGATAACGCTGTTGCTGGAGATTCTTTTCAGAATAACTATTTTTAGGAGGATACCGTAATGTTCAGATTTGAAGATCCAATATATCTATACCTGCTGATAGTAATACCTTTGCTTGCTATTGTAAGGTTCATGGGGATAAGAAGCAGAAAAAGGAAACTGAAGAAGTTTGGTGACATACATCTTCTTAAAGAACTCATGCCCGATGTATCACGTTGGCGGCCAGAAATAAAATTCTGGTTGTTGATAGTGTCTTTGTCGCTGCTTATTATTGCCCTTGCACGCCCACAGATGGGTACTAAAATCAGTAATGAAAAACGCATAGGAATTGAGACGATTATTGCCATGGACATTTCGAATTCAATGCTTGCCCAGGATGTCGCCCCCTGTCGTCTTGACCGCTCAAAGATGCTCGTAGAGAATCTTGTTGAACATTTCACCGACGATAAAATAGGTCTGATAGTCTTTGCCGGTGACGCATTTGTTCAACTTCCGATAACGAGCGACTATGTCAGCGCAAAGATGTTTCTCGGTAGTATCAATCCTTCGCTTATAACCACTCAAGGAACTGATATAGCTACGGCAATAAATTTGGCTATGCACAGTTTTACTCAGCAGGAGGGTATTGGTAAGGCAATTATCATTATCACCGATGGCGAGAATCATGAAGGAGGTGCTGTTGAGGCAGCTGAGGCAGCACGTAAGGCCGGTTTCCGTATTTATGTACTTGGTGTAGGTTCGACAAAGGGTTCTCCCATTCCAGTTCCCGGCACCAGCGACTATATGACAGATAATACCGGCAACACGGTTATGAGTGCCCTCAACGAAGAGATGTGCCGTGAAGTGGCACAGGCTGGAGGCGGTGCATTCATTCATGTGGAGAACAACTCTGCTGCTCAAGACCAACTTGACAGTGAACTTGACAAACTGGCAAAGAAGGAAACCGAGACTACTATTTACAGCGATTACGATGAACAGTTTATGGCCTTTGCCATTCTTGCCATTCTGCTACTGGTTATAGAGGTATGTATTCTCGATATCAAGAATCCTATGATGAAGCATTTGTCTTTGTTTAAACGTAAGAAATATGGCCTTATTCTCCTTGCACTTTGCTTGTCGTCACTATCAGTCAATGCCCAAAACGACCGTAGTTTGATACGACACGGAAACAAAGAGTTCCGTGCTGGTAACTACGCTAATGCTGAGGTTGACTATCGTAAGGCATTAGAGAAGAATCCAAAGAATTCGCAAGCACTTTTTAATCTTGGTAATACACTGTTTGCCCAGCGCAAGGATTCGGCTGCTATACAGAATTATGAAAATGCGACCAATATCGAGACCAATCCGAAGAGAAAGGCGATGGCATATCACAACATCGGTGTTGTTTGCCAGAACCACAAGATGTACGGCGAGGCTATAGAAGCATACAAGAATGCTCTCCGTCTTAATCCTCATGATGATCAGACTCGGTATAATCTTGAATTGTGCAAACGTCAGAAACAAAAACAGGATCAACAAAACAAGGAAAACCAGAAGCAACAGAATAAAGACGATAAGAACAAAGACAAGAATAAAGACAAGAAAGAAAATCAGAAAAAGGACAAAGACCAGCAACAGCAAAAGGAGAAAGACAAAGACCAGCCTCAGAATAAGCCAAAGATGAGCAAGGAGAATGCCGAACAGCTCCTTAATGCCGCCATGCAGCAGGAAAAGGCTACACAGCAGAAGATGAAAGAAGCCCAACGTCAGCAGGGGCGGCGTCGCCTTGAGAAAAACTGGTAATGTAATGAGTAAAAGATGATGAATACAACAGCAAGATACAATGCTCGCGATAACTGGTATGTGATAATTTTGTCGTTTATCATTTGCCAATTGTCATTTAGTCCTGTACAGGCACAAAAACTTACAGGTAGTGCTCCCTCACAAGTGGCCGTGGGCGAGCAGTTCCGACTCACATATACCGTGACTACTCAAGATGTTGACGGCTTTCGTGCCGGCAACATTCCGGATGCTTTCGATGTATTGATGGGGCCGAGCACGTCACGCCAGTCGAGTTACCAGATTATCAACGGTCATGCCAGCAGTTCGTCGTCGATAACCTACACATACATTCTTAGTGCTGTCAAGAGCGGTACGTTTACCATACCGCCTGCCAATGTCACTGTTAATGGCAAGAGTATAGCTTCAAATGCTCTGAAAATAATTGTCAGCGGTCAGTCTGGCACCGGATCATCAGGCGGTAATCAACAGCGTCATGGAAATGGTCAGCAACAGATGCGTTCTGCTGGCACGCCCATCTCATCAGGCGACTTGTTCATTAAGGTTAGCGCCAACAAAAAGCGTGTTCACGAACAGGAACCGATACTGCTTACATACAAGGTCTATACACTCGTTGACTTGACGCAGCTTGAAGGAAAAATGCCCGACTTGAAAGGTTTCCATACACAGGAGATTCCTCTTCCTCAGCAGAAAACTTTCAAGATAGAACAACACAATGGCAGGCCATATCGTACAGTCACCTGGAGCCAGTATGTAATGTTTCCCCAGATAACTGGCAAACTTGAAATTCCAAGTATCACATTCAATGGTATCGTGGTGCAGCAGAATCGTAATATTGATCCTTTTGAGGCATTTTTCAATGGCGGTTCTGGTTATGTTGAGGTTAAGAAACAGATTACCGCTCCAGGACTTATTATTCAAGTTGACCCACTTCCGGCACGTCCGACTGGTTTCAGTGGTGGGGTTGGTGTTTTCAATATCTCAGCCAGTCTTGACAAGAACAAGGTTAAGGCAAATGATCCTGTCACACTTCGTATCGTAGTTAGTGGAACTGGTAATCTGAAGCTTATCAAGGAGCCTGTTGTCAATATACCTAAGGATTTCGACAAGTATGATGCCAAGGTTACTGATAAGACGAAGCTGTCTCTCAATGGTCTTGAGGGAAGCATGGTTTATGACTTCCTAATAGTACCACGACATCAGGGTAAATATGATATACCGCCAGTAGAATATACATATTACGACATAAGGAGCAATAGTTATAAGACCGTGAAAACCGATGGCTTCACGCTTGACGTTGAAAAGGGAGATGGTAATGCCACAGCAGTATATCGTAGTTCACAGGAAGATCTCCGTCTGTTGAACAAGGATATTCGTTACATCAAGACAGGTACTTCCGACCTTCATAAAGTAAACACATTTTTCTTCGGTTCCACCCGATACTGGATTGTAATGGTTGTGCTTGTGTGTATTTTTGTCTCGCTGTTCGTCATCTTCCGTAAACGTGCCGTTGAGAATGCCAATATCACAAAGAAACGTGCTGGAAGAGCAAACAAGGTTGCTGCTAAACGTCTTAAGAAAAGTGTGCGCTTGAGAAAAGAAGGCAAAAGCGGTGAATTCTACGATGAAGTGCTCCGTGCGCTTTGGGGGTATGTAGGTGATAAACTGAACATACCTGTGGAACAATTAAATCGTGAGAACATAAGTCAGAAACTTACAGAACGGAGTGTTAACGCTGATACTGTCAACATGTTCCTCACGGCACTTGATGAGTGCGAGTTTGAGCGCTATGCGCCTGGAGATGCATCTGGAAATATGGAAAAAACATATAATGCAGCCCTAACAGCTATTGAGAAGATTGAAGGTACAATCAAAAAGGCAGTAGTACTTCTTTGCTTGTTTGCATTTCTTCCATTGTCATCTTTTGCCTTGACAAAGGCAGAAGCCGACAGTGCCTATGCCCGACAGCAATACCAGCAGGCAATTACCGCCTATGAGTCGTTGTTGAAGAACGGTGTCAGTGCTGAGATATACTATAATCTCGGCAATGCTTATTACCGTACCGATAATATTACACGCGCCGTTCTCAATTACGAACGTGCTTTGTTGTTGTCGCCTGGTGATGAGGATATCCGCTTCAATCTTCAGATGGCTCGATCGAAGACGATAGATCGTATAACACCTGAAACCGAGTTGTTTTTTGTAACTTGGTATCACTCTATTGTCAATAGTATGAATGTCGATGGATGGGCTAAAACTTCGTTGCTTGCATTGGCATTTGCCATTGTGCTTGCACTTATCTATCTGTTTTCCGACAGACTGTGGATACGTAAACTTGGATTCTTTGGTGGAGTGTTCTTTGTTCTAATATTCATTCTGAGCAACGTATTTGCATATCAGCAGAAGCAGACTTTCACCAGCCGTTCCGGTGCCATTGTCATCTCGTCGGCAGTAACCGTGAAAAGCACACCAGCACAGAATGGTACCGACTTGTTCATACTGCACGAAGGCACCAAGATAACCGTTATCGACTCTCAGATGAAGGATTGGAAAAAGATTAAGGTTGCCGACGGAAAAGAAGGATGGATAGAGACATCTAAGATAGAATTAATATAGCAGACGACTATGAACTGGGATTCAATCATAGAAGCCGATAAGCAGTTATTGCTTAGTCTTAACGGCAGCAATTCGCTGTTTGCTGATGGCATGGCAATGGTTCTTACCACTGCACAGACATGGATACCTCTGTATCTTGCTATTATTTACATAGTCATCAAGAATAATGAGAACATTCGTCAGATTATGCTTGTTATCTCCTGTACTCTGTTATGTGTGCTCTTGGCTGGCGGTCTCGACGATATTTTGGTGAAGCCGCTTGTAGCGCGATGGCGTCCTACTCACGACCCACAGATAGGTATGCTTGTAGATGTTGTCAATCAATATCGTGGCGGTAATTATGGCTACTTCTCCGCTCATGCAGCAAACACCTTCAGTATAGCGCTTTTTATAAGTCTGGTCGTGCGCAATAAGTCATTTACGTTGTCGCTTGTTGCATGGTCACTGACCAACTGTTGGACTCGTGTGTATCTTGGAGTACATTATCCCGGTGACATTCTCTGCGGTTTGCTTTGGGGTGCAGTTGTTGCGATTATTGTCTATTTCTTGCTTTACAGGAAAATATATGTCCGGCTGACCAGCGGCATGAGATTTATATCAAGTCAATATACGAGCAGTGGGTATCTTGTATCCGATGTGAATGTAGTGCTTTGTACTATTATGTTCACGGTACTTTATGCCTGCATACGAACATGTATAATATTAGAATAATATTTAAAATAGGATTGGATACACAACATATACACATAAGCGACTATAATTATCCGCTGCCCGACAGCAGGATAGCGAAATTCCCAAAAGAGAGGCGCGATGAGTCGAAGCTCCTTATATATAATAAAGGAGTAGTGAGCGAGACTATATTCAGAAACATAGCATCGCTGCTTCCTGCCGGTTCTCTTTTAGTGTTTAACAACACAAGTGTTATTCAGGCTCGTCTTCACTTCCGCAAGGAAACTGGTGCGCTTATCGAAGTGTTTCTTCTTGAGCCGGCATTACCTTCAGACTACGAGCAGATATTTCAGAGCCGGGGGCAGTGCTCTTGGCTTTGCATCATCGGTAATTTGAAAAAATGGAAAGAAGGTCCGCTGACGATGATTATCGACGATTTGTCGTTGACTGTTAAAGTAACGAGACGGCCTGAACTTGGAACCTCCACAAGCCATTGGATTGATTTCGAGTGGGATAATAGCAGCATTAGCTTTGCCGACATTCTTGATGCCGTAGGCGAACTGCCAATTCCTCCTTATCTTAACCGCGAGACACAAGAAAGCGACAAAATAAGTTATCAGACAGTCTATTCTAAAATAAAGGGTAGCGTGGCAGCACCCACAGCCGGGCTCCATTTTACAGATGCTGTTCTTGCTGATATAGACAATCATGGTATAGACCGTGAAGAACTGACGTTGCATGTAGGAGCCGGAACATTCAAACCGGTAAAGAGTGAGGAGATTTCCGGTCATGAGATGCATACAGAATATATTTGCGTCAGGCGACAAACATTGGAGAAACTGTTGCGTCACGGGTGTGAGGCTACAGCCGTTGGCACTACGAGTGTGCGTACCCTTGAGAGCCTATATTATATGGGTGCCAAAACTATGCGCAATCCTGACATTGACGAGGACGGTTTGCACGTTAATCAATGGGAACCATACGCAGAGGATGCCCCAAAATGTAGTCCTCAAGAGGCAATCAGCAGTCTTCTTACGTGGCTCGATAGCAAACATCTGCCATCGTTGCATACCAGTACACAGATTATTATTGCGCCCGGTTATACATATCATATAGTGAAGCGTCTAATCACGAACTTCCATCAACCTCAGAGTACACTGCTGCTGCTTGTAAGTGCATTTGTCGGTGGCGACTGGCATTCAATCTACGATTATGCCCTGAACCATGATTTCCGCTTCCTGAGCTATGGCGATAGCTCTTTGCTGATACCATAATAATAATTTAATATTGAAACAAAAAGATTAAAACTATGAAATACGGATTCATAACAGTAGCTTCTGCAATACCCTCATTAAAAGTTGCCGATACCGACTATAACGAGTATCAGATAGAACTCCAGATAAGTGCTGCTGATGAGATGGGAGCCGAGATTGTCTGTTTTCCCGAATTATGTATTACCGGTTATACTTGCCAAGATTTATTTCGTGAGCGTCTTCTTATCGAAAAAGCCGATGAAGCTCTTCTTCAGTTGCTGAACTACACTCGAAAGCTTGACATCATATGTATTGTAGGAATGCCTGTGTCAACTGGCAATCTTCTTCTCAACTGCGCCGTTGTCATTCAGCACGGCAGCATACTCGGAGTAGTAGCAAAAAGCTATCTTCCCAATTATGGAGAGTTCTACGAGAAGCGCTGGTTCGCATCTTCTCAAGATCTGAATCCTACTCAGATATATCTTGCAGGCAGTCCCATAATGGTGAGCTCGCGTCCACAGCTTTTTCATTTCTCCAACGATGTACGCTTTGGTGTAGAGATTTGTGAAGATGTGTGGGCACCGCTCCCTCCAAGCAATAATCTGGCACTTGCAGGAGCCGATATCATCTTTAATTGTTCTGCAAGCAATGATATCATCGGCAAGCACAGTTACCTCAAGTCACTGCTTGCCCAGCAGAGTGCACGCACTATCAGCGGTTATGTGTATAGCAGCTGCGGCTATGGTGAAAGCACTCAGGATGTTGTATTTGGCGGCAATGCCATGATTTTTGAGAATGGCCGCCTTCTGACAGAATCCACACGTTTCTCTCTCGAACCTCAGATAAAGATAATGCAGATAGACATCGAGCGTCTTCGTAGCGAACGCCGTTCCAACACCACATTCATCAATGCCCAGCGTGGCGCTTCTGCCGATATTGTGGAATGCAAGCCCACGGCTTCGCGCACCTTTACTCTTCACCGCGACATCAATCCGCTACCGTTCATTCCTAATGGTGAAAACAGCATGTCTGAACGTTGTGAAGAGATTCTTAACATCCAAACTGCTGGATTGGCAAAACGTCTGCAACATACTAACTGTGAGAAAGCTGTTATTGGTATCAGTGGCGGCCTTGACTCCACGCTTGCATTGTTGGTAGTTGTCCGAACGTTCGACCGTCTTAAGCTCGACCGCAAGGGAATTATCGGAATCACGATGCCCGGCTTTGGCACCAGCGGACGCACTCATTCCAATGCTGTAAAGCTGATGACATCGCTTGGAATCACTCAGATGGAAATATCCATAGCTAAGAGCGTTAAGCAGCATTTCGAGGATATCGGACAGAGTATTGACAAACACGACGTTACATACGAGAATTCCCAGGCCCGTGAACGTACGCAGATACTCATGGACGTTGCCAATAAGATCGGAGGCATGGTCATAGGTACTGGCGACTTGAGTGAACTGGCTCTTGGTTGGGCTACCTATAATGGCGACCACATGTCAATGTATGGTGTCAATGCAGGCGTTCCCAAGACGCTCATCCGTCACCTTGTGCGCTATGAGGCACTGAACGATGCCGATGAAGTCTCGAAGTCAACGCTGCTCGACATTATCGACACACCAATCAGTCCTGAGCTTACTCCTGTAGATACCGATGGCAACATCCAGCAGAAGACCGAAGACCTTGTCGGACCGTATGAACTCCACGACTTCTTCCTATATTATTTCCTACGTCACGGTTTCCGCCCTTCCAAGATATTCTGCATGGCATGTCAGGCATTCAGTGGAATCCACACCGAGGCAGGTACATATACTCCGGAAGTCATCAAGCATTGGCTCACTGTTTTCTTCCGTCGTTTCTTTAATCAGCAGTTCAAGCGTTCATGCCTGCCTGACGGTCCGAAAGTCGGCAGTGTAAGCCTTTCGCCTCGTGGCGACTGGCGTATGCCCAGCGATGCTTCAAGCGAAATATGGTTGAAAGAGTGTGAGCTTTTGACATGCGGAAATGACAAAATGCACGAAAAAGTGTAGTCTTTACTTTATTTCTGCTCAAATGTTTGGTTATTTAAAGTAAAATGTGTAATTTCGCAGTCTGAATTCTAATAGAATCAATATTGAATTAATAATAATTTAAAAAACATTTCAAATGAAGAAGTACAACTTTAACGCAGGTCCTTCAATGCTTCCTCGCGAAGTTATTGAGAACACAGCAAAGCAGATTTTAGACTTTAATGGCAGTGGACTGTCGTTGGCAGAAATCAGCCACCGTGCTAAAGACTTCCAGCCCGTTGTTGACGAGGCAGAAGCATTGGTAAAAGAGCTGCTCGACATTCCCGATGGCTACAAGACCATCTTCCTTGGTGGTGGAGCTTCACTGGAATTCTGTATGGTGCCTTATAACTTCCTTGTAAAGAAAGCTGCTTACCTCAATACTGGTACCTGGGCAAAGAAAGCTATGAAGGAGGCCAAGCTTTTTGGTGAGGTTGTAGAGGTCGCTTCTTCAGCTGACGCAAACTATACTTTCATTCCAAAGGGATGGACAGTACCTGCTGATGCCGATTACCTTCACACTACTTCGAACAACACAATTTACGGCACAGAGATGCGCAAGGACTACGATGTTCCTGTGCGTCAGATTTGCGACATGTCGTCCGATATCTTCAGTCGTCCTGTTGACGTGTCGAAATATGACTGTATATATGCTGGTGCTCAGAAAAATCTCTCTATGGCAGGTGTTACCATTGTAATTGTCAAAGAAGATGCTCTCGGCAAGGCCGATGCAGTTCGTAAGATTCCTACAATGCTTGACTATCGCACCCACGTAGAGAAAGGTTCAATGTTTAATACTCCTCCTGTGGTTCCCATATATACTGCTCTTGAAAACCTCCGCTGGATAAAGGCACAGGGTGGAGTCAAGGAAATGGATCGTCGCGCCCTTCAGCGTGCCGATATGCTCTACAGCGAGATTGACCGCAATAAGTTGTTCCGTGGCACCGTGGCCGAAGAAGACCGCTCTGTGATGAACATCTGCTTCGTGATGAACGATGAGTATGCAGAGCTTGAGAAACCGTTCTTTGAGTTTGCCACCGGCAAGGGAATGGTAGGCATCAAGGGTCACCGTTCAGTTGGTGGCTTCCGTGCCAGCTGCTATAATGCACAGACCGTTGAGGGCGTACAGGCTCTTATCGACTGCATGAAGGAATTTGAATCAAACCACTAATTCACAGACGAATATGAAAGTATTAGTAGCAACAGAAAAACCGTTTGCAGCAGCAGCTGTTAATGGCATCAGAGCAGAGGTGGAAGCATCTGGCAACGAACTTGTACTTCTTGAGAAATATACAGAAAAGAGTCAGTTGCTTGATGCTGTAAAGGATGTCGATGCACTTATCGTCCGTTCCGATAAGGTAGATGCCGAGGTGCTTGATGCCGCCAAACAACTCAAAATTGTTGTTCGTGCCGGTGCAGGCTACGACAATATCGACCTCAGCGCCGCTACAGCCCATAATGTAGTGGCAGAGAACACACCCGGACAGAACTCCAACGCTGTGGCAGAGTTAGTGTTTGGACTGCTTGTTTATGCCGTTCGTAATTTCTATAACGGCAAGAGCGGATCTGAACTTCTTGGTAAGAAACTTGGTATCCTTGCTTTTGGCAATGTCGGTCGCAATGTGGCTCGTATAGCAAAAGGCTTTGGAATGGAAGTTTATGCCTACGACGCTTTCTGCCCGAAGGAGGCTATTGAGAGTGCCGGCGTTCATGCCGTTGACTGTCAGGATGCATTGTTCGAGCAGTGCGACGTTGTTTCGCTTCATATTCCTGCTACGGCAGAGACAAAGCAGAGCATCAACTATGCCCTCGTAGGTAAGATGAAGAAGGGTGGTATTCTCGTGAACACTGCCCGTAAGGAAGTTATCAATGAGCCTGAATTGATTCGTTTGATGCAGGAGCGCGACGACCTGAAGTTTGTCACCGACATCCTCCCTGATGCAAATGATGAGTTTGCTAAGTTTGAAGGCCGTTATTTCTCTACTCCAAAGAAGATGGGCGCTCAGACAGCCGAGGCCAACATCAATGCCGGCATAGCAGCTGCTAAGCAGATTATCGCTTTCTTCACTGACGGATGTACTAAATTCCAGGTGAATAAATAATGCCTAAACTGCTTTATGCCCTTCTGTCAATGTATTGCCTACATGCATCGGCAGATGATTTCACCACCGGCAGTCCTCTTGTTCACGACCCTGTGATGGCCTATGAGGATAGTACATATTATATATTTTCTACCGGTGTGGGCATTCAGCAGATGACATCCACCGACCGGGCGACATGGACAGTGTCGCGCCGGCCGGTTATGTCTGTCATACCCCGTTGGACCCGTGACTCCGTTCCCGGATTCCGAAATCATGTGTGGGCTCCTGACATAATTCATTGGCATGGTAGATGGTGGCTTGCCTACAGCTGTTCCACTTTTGGCAAGAACGGCTCGGCAATAGGACTGTTGAGCACAAAGCGATTGTCGTATGGTATATGGAACGACGAGGGTTGCATCGTGTCGTCGAAGCCTCGTCGTGACAATTGGAATGCCATCGATCCAAACTTCGTTATCGACAGTCAGACCGATACCCCGTGGCTTGTGTGGGGATCGTTTTGGGATGGCATACAGATGATACGTCTCGATTCCACCATGCATGTGGCAGCTGGTGCGCAGCCGGTAACTATTGCCCGACGTTACGACCCGGCAGCTCAGATACAAGCAGAGAATCCAACATCCAAATATGCCGGAACTAATGCCATCGAAGCTCCGTTTATCCTTCGTCATGGCGACTATTACTATCTATTCGTGTCGTGGGATTACTGCTGCCGGGGATCCAAGAGCAACTATCGAGTTGCTGTAGGCCGCAGCCGTAATGTCACAGGACCTTATCTTGACCGCGATGGACGCGATATGCTATATGGTGGTGGTACTGTGATAATCGAGGGTAACAAGCTTGAATTTGATGCCATAGGTCATTGTGCAGCATATAATTTCAACGGCGACGACGTATTTATAAGCCACGGCTACAGTATCTCGAAGAACGGAGCTGCCGTTTTAGTTCAGCGACGTATAGAGTGGACTGCCGACGGTTGGCTGTCGCTTAAATAAAAGTCACGACATTCAATGGCTTGTTTGCAAAGAATGCTGCGAGGTTTCTGGCTGCCGTATGGATGAGCCTGATGCGGGCCTCATGACTTGCCCATGCAATGTGAGGTGTAATGTAGGTATTGGGGCAGGACAGTATTGGATTATCTTTTGACGGTGGTTCTGTTGATAGCACGTCGGCACAAAAAGCACTTATTTTATTATTCCACAGAGCTTCGGCCACGTCCTGTTCATTGACCAACGGACCGCGACCGGTATTGATTATAACGGCTTCGGATTTCATAAGAGCTATACGTTGTTTGTTGACTAAATGGCGTGTTTCTTCGTTCAGTTGACAATGCAGCGTGAGATAATCAGACTGTCGGAAAAGATCTTCGATGGAGGTTCTGTGGATGTAGTCGGGTAGGGCACTTTGCGGCTTTGATGTGTATGCCGCCACTTTCATTCCGAATGCATGGGCGATGCGTGCAACGGCGGTACCGATGTTGCCAAGACCGACGATGCCTATTGTTTTTCCGTCAAGTTCCATGACGGGCGTGTCCATCCAACAGAAATCAATCGAGCGTGTCCAGCGGCCATGTCGATTCTCCGTGGCGTAATGCTCTATGCGATTGGCGACGTTCAGTATGTGTGCAAACACCATCTGTGCCACGCTCTGTGTGCTGTAAGCTGGGATGTTGGTTACAATGATGTCACGCTGGCGTGCTGACTCCAAATCAACTACGTTGTATCCCGTAGCCAGCACCCCGATATACTTCAACTGCGGCAGCTGTGCCATAATCTCTGCTGAGATGATTACCTTGTTCGTCAATATCGCATCTGCATCTTGACAGCATCTGACGACGTCCTCAGGTCGGGTGCGTTCATAGACCGTCAGCTGTCCCAGTTCATCTATTTCTCGCCAAGTCAGCTCTCCTTGCGTAACTGAATACCCATCGAGAATAACTATTTTCTTTTTGTTTGCAGCCTCCTGCTGGTTCGTTTCATCTGTAGTCATATAGTTTGATTTATAGATTTTTATTGCAACGTTCTTAACTTTCCGATGCAAAGATACAAAAAAGATAATAGCCAGACAAATAATATTTGCAGATTAATGAGCGAATGAAGATATGTCTTTTCTTGGCTTTTTCTTGCATGATTCTTATTTTTATCGTCATGAATTCCCGTTGCTCCGAACGACGGCATTTCCGTAATTTCAGAATTCCCATCGCTCCGAACGACGGCATTTCCGTAATTTCAGAATTCCCATCGCTCCGAACGACGGCATTTCCGTAATTTCAGAATTCCCACCGCTCCGAACGACGGCATTTCCGTAATTTCAGAATTCCCATCGCTCCGAACGACGGCATTTCTGTAATTTCAGAATTCATAAAGTTCAAAACAATGCTTGACAGAATGGTTGAAGAGTTTCAACTAAAAAAATAGGTTAAAAGTCGGGACAAGTCTTTGGAAGTTTATGGAGAAAGACATAACTTTGTACCGTCGAACTAAAAATTTCGTTGGAGATATGCAGAAACTTACAGGAAAAGAAGAAGAGGTGCTGGAACTGATGTGGCAGTTGGGTGAATGTGCACCGAAGGATATTGTAGCACAGTATCCTGAGCCACAACCGCACGTGAACACCATCGCCACTATGGTACAGTCATTAGAGCGCAAGGGATATGTGAGTCATCGTGCACAGGGGCGTGGCTACATCTATTTCCCCGTCGTGAATCGAGACGATTATGGACGCTCGAAACTGGGCGGATTCGTTGACCGCTATTTTAAGCACTCGTATATGGAGCTGGTCTCGTCGCTTGTGGCCGAGGAAAAAGTGAGCGAACAGGAACTTGTCGATTTTCTGAACGAACTGAAAAAGCAACAGTAGAACTATGGCAACATTCATTATTTATCTCATACGGTGGGCCGTCTGTCTGACGTTGCTCTACTCGCTCTTCGGACTGTTCCTGAAGCGTGAGACGCTACACAGTATGAACCGCATTGTGCTGTTGACCGTGCTCGTATCCAGCATGGTGTTACCACTATGCCAGATAGAGACTGACAGTAAGAATATCGTTACGCAAAGCCGCGAAATGATAGAGCATCAGATTGCCAATGTGCAGAATCCATTGAGTGATGACATCAAGCGTATCACTATTTCAAATCCGGAAACCGAGGTGAGATACACACACATACCCATTCGTGATGATGTCAATGCTTACATTCTAATCGCCATAGCCTTCTATCTGGCTGGTCTCATTGTCTGCTGGTTGCGCTATTTCTGGCAGATGGCTGCGCTGACGCTGATGATCCGCCACAGCAACAGGATAAGTGTGGAAGGCGTGCCCGCCTACGTACATGTTGTGACCAGTCGCGATGTGAAGGCTCCATGCAGTTGGATGCGATGGATTATACTTAACCCCGACGATGTAGGCATCCGCGCCATTATCAACCACGAAATGGCTCACATCCGACTTGGGCACTCATGGGACATGCTGCTCTGCGAATTTACTTGTCGCACGCTATGGTTTCTGCCATTCGTCTGGATGCTACGCCAGGATCTGCGCGACGTCCATGAGTTTCAGGCAGACCGCCGTGTTCTCAAGGAAGGAATTAAAGATGAAGAATATCAGCTGTTATTAATAAAGAAAGCGACTTCTACGGGACTGCAGCCTGTGGTGAACGCATTCAACCAAAGTCCAATTAAACGAAGATTCAAAATGATGTACAAAAAACCATCCCGACGATGGGTGGCCCTGAAAGCCGCCTATCTCCTGCCGCTGAGTGCGCTGGCTGTAGTGGCTTTCGCCCGTCCGCAAGCCATCAGCGAGATTGAACAGAAAGTAGAAGCTGAGGTCACAAAGGCTGTGGCTACTGACGTATGGACCAACGACGAGCCTGTACAGACAGAGCCGACAGAGCCGGTCATGCTGCCAGCCGCAACAGCCGCAAATGACACAGTGCCTCTGCTGCCCGATGCCAACCTTGTCAACGCCGACCTTGCTGAATTAGGCCAAAAAGTGCTTGGCGGTTCTCCCGCCAAGCCCCCTGTTGTCATCCTCGACAGCACTATGCAGGCCGTAGGTGCACGCAAGATTGCCGAAGGTATCTATGTCGGCCATTTTCAACCTAACCTGAACAGCGATACTGTGAGCGTAGCCGATGTTACAATCCTCAACCGCGAGTCGAAGCAGACCGCTGAGCACCGATTCGCCCAGAACGCTGCCAATCCCAATGCCTACAACATCACCCTGAACGCTGAGACGCGCAAAGACCGCACGGGCTATTACATCCGCTACATGCAGCCCGTGGCATCCACCCAGCGCAACTACGACAAAAAGGTGGTAGATCCGAAAATGCTTTCAACCGACAGTCTGCTGACAGGGCGTAGCAGTAAACATCTACAACTTTTTCAGCCAGTAGCCATTGAAAGAAAAAAGAAAGAGACGCGCGTTTATATGTACATGGGATTTATGGACAAACAGCAAGTGGAGATTTGGCGGCAGCAGAACATAAACATGTACTCCAACTTAGCACTTGTTGACGAACAGACAGGCGACAAATATGTGTGCCGCTCTATCGACTATGCTTATTTCATGTTCGTTAAAGACGAAGACGTAACATATGTAAAAGACAGGAAAAGTAAAAAAGACACGATAAGTGTCTATCAAATCTGTCTTATCTTCCCACCACTGAGCAAGAAGATGAATACAGCGTATTTCGGACAGGTAAATGATAACGGACGATATACCACGACTTTCGAACTGAACGCAATCCCCAGCAAGGGCCGCGTTATTACAAAATGAACATTAAACATTATGATTGCAAAACAGATGAAATATATGTTATTGGTGGCACTCACGGCGATGGTTGCCAGTTGCCACACCACGAAGAACATTGTCGGTTCAGACTACGACGAACATCCTGAGAACAAGCAGCCCGTGCTGGAACGCCCCGCCTGGCCTAACTACGACCTGCACGACGACCGCTCGTTTGCAGCCTTCTCGCACGTGCAGACGGCTCCCAAAGGCGTAGGCACCTACCTAAAAGATGAAAACGGCAGCTGGAATCATGGTCGGACCACCATCTACCGCTGCAAGGATGCCACTTATGTATGCTACGACTGGGATGTGCCCGACTATCAGGACTGGTGGTTCTTCCGCGAGAACTCCGGCGCTGCCATCATCGATGCCGATACCGGCGACCGCTATGTGGTGCAGAGCCACGAGCACTTCCCCCTCGACCAGTGCTTCTGGATCTACGGCCACAAAAACGAGACCATCCGCCTCATCACCCGCTATCCGCCTCTGCCCCTGTCGGTGAAGCACATCCGCCTCTATTCGCCCACCAGCGAGTCACGCCGATGGATGAGCGGCGAGGGCAGTCTCACCATTGTTTATAACCTTGACGACCTGCGCCCCAACGCCATGAAACAGGAAACGGAAAAACCGAAGAAGCAAGGTCGCATCATTCGCTGACGAATACAATCAAGTAATCTATTTTTCATAAGTTAACCCGGGAATGCTGGAAGCCGCTGAGAAGCCCCTTCCAGCTTTTCAGATTCACAGAAACAGGTCTGCTGTGAAACCGTAAAGCTTCGTTATCAGAAGCTAATATCTATTTGGGTATCAATAAGGTTGTAGTTAGACTGGTTCAGAGTACGATCGTTGACGCGTGCATACTCTAAATTAAATTTAAGATATTTTCCTAAAATATAGTCGGCTCCTATCTCATACATAGTCTTCGACGACGACCATTCCTTGCGGTCGCGATACATGTCGTAGCGGGCTTTAACGTGAAAACGCTTTTTGATTATTGGCACTACTACGGCGGCATAGAAACCGTCGGCCTTGTCGCCGGCAGCCAGATTAGAACCATAGCCTTGACTATGGACATACTCAGCACGTAGCGTCCAGTCGTTGTCGGCATATTCTGCCGACAGTGCGTAGCGATTCTTGCGCACGTTGCGCGATTCCTCTACATTATTTATATTATATATAATCTGACGGCTGCCGGTCCATCCGAACACACCTAAGCGCACACCCTTCACCGGCATTACCCACAGACCTCCGATGATATCCTTCTGGGTGTTTTTGTCGCCGGTGTTGATACCCTCGCCGTTGAACACTCCCACTTGGTAGTGGAGCAGGTTGCGCTCATTGACTTTCAGAAAATCGCCCTGGAGTTGGAGGCCGATGTCACGTCCGTTGCTTCCCGGCTCACCGGTACGGTCGCCGAAACCGGCGAGCTTGCTTACAGCTTGTGCATAGCTCATAAACTGTTCTCCGCTGACTGGATGCTGGGGATTCTCAAAGGTGAACGGACGCTTGAACTGTCCAATCTTCACTTTGAAGAAGTCATACTTCTGCCATTCGGCAAACAGATCTACGAGACGTATTCCCTTGCTTGCTCCTTCGTATGTGTTGCCGTTGAGCTGCATTTGGATTTTCCAATAGAAATCGTTGGCAATCCGACCGTCGAGAGCAAGGCGTAACAAGCGGAGAGAGAACTCATTGGCATGGTTCTTTACAGAGCCGCCAGATACAAGGGGGTCGTTCATATACTTGTCGTCAGCCTTGTATTCTACAATGCCGTAGCCGGAGAAATTGATGTTCTTTACCCACTGTGGCAGTACGATTATCGGTTTTTTTTCTTTATCGTTTTCCGCTTGAGCATTGACTCCCAAGGTTATGCCCATCAGCACAGCGATAAACAACATTTTTTTCATAATTCTATTTTCTAATTAGCATAACCACGTTTTCCACATGCGGTGTGTGGGGGAACATATCCACCGGCTGCACGGCTGCCACGCGATAGTGGATATCGAGGTCGATAAGGTCGCGTGCCTGCGTGGCAGGATTACAGCTCACATATACGATTCGTTGTGGGGCAGCCCTGAGAATAGTTCTGACAACATCGGGATGCATGCCTGCACGCGGAGGGTCGGTGATGATGACATCCGGATGTCCGTGTTCTGAAATAAACTCATCTGTAAGAATGTCCTTCATATCGCCGGCAAAGAACCGAGTATTTTTGATGCCGTTGATTTCGGAGTTGATTTTTGCGTCCTCGATAGCTTCGGGCACATACTCGACGCCTATCACTTTTTCTGCTTTGTCGGCCACGAAATTGGCAATTGTGCCGGTACCGGTATAGAGGTCATAGACTATTGGCTTGCCTGCAATGTCTTGGAAAGCAAACCGGCGGGCCACTGAGTATAACTGTAATGCCTGTTCAGTGTTCGTCTGGTAGAAACTCTTTGGACCAACCTTGAATTTCAGGCTTCCCATGGTCATGAAGATATGGTCGTTGCCTTTATACACTTTTATCTTTTGGTCGCCGATAGTGTCGTTGCATTTCTGGTTGTCGAGATAGAGCAGTGACGTTATCTGAGGAAATTTGTCTGCTATATGTTTTAGCAGTTGCTGTGCCTCATTCTCGCCCTCGTTTTCCTCGAAATGGAACTGTATGATGACCATCCATTCACCGGTGTTGGAATTGCGGATAATGACATCGCGCAGGAATCCAGACTGTTTGCGGAGGTCGAAAAACGTCAGCTGACGGCTGATAGCGTAGTCGCGTATCTCATTGCGAATCTGGTTGTGCAGGTCGTCCATGAGCAGGCATTTTTCAATAGGCAGAATCTTGTCGAAAGCTCCGGTGATATGGAAGCCGACAGCGGGCTGGTCTTTCAGGCTTTCTCCATCCTCCTTTGGCAAGCTACAGATTTCTTCTTTCGTCAGGTATCGTTTGTTTGCACACCCGAAGTCGAGCTTGTTGCGATATTCTGTTGTCTTGACGCTGCCGAGTATGGGACTGAATTCCGGCAGTTCCACCTTGCCTATGCGGCTGAGCTGGTCGTAAACCTGCTTCTGCTTGGCCTTCAACTGCTCTTCGTAGGGCAGTTGTTGCCATTTGCATCCACCGCATGATCCGAAGTGTCGGCACATCGGAGTGATGCGTAGCTGGCTGGGCTTGACTATTCTGACAATCTCTGCCTCCATGAATGAATGCTTCTTGCGCCGTACCTGAAGGTCAACGATATCTCCCGGTACAGCCCAAGGCACGAACACCACCAAATCGTCAATCCTTGCCAGCGCTTTTCCCTCGGCAGCAATGTCTGTTATGGTGATGTTCTCTAATATTGGCAGTGGCTTCTTTTTCCTTACCATGTTCTATTTCTTCAGTGCTGCTATTGATTCTTTGAGCGCAGCAATCTTCTCTTCAGAGTCGCTCTGCTTTTTCCGTTCGAGAGCTACTACAGCCTCGGGAGCATGAGCCACGAACTTCTCGTTGGAGAGCTTCTTTTTCACTCCGGCAAGGAATCCTTCGAGATGCTTCAGCTGTGCTTCCATCTTCTCAATCTCGGCAGCCACATCGATCTTGTCGCCGAGTGGCACTGCAAATTCCTCTGTACCAACCATGAAGGACGATGCCGTAGAGTCTTTTTCTGCCACGACGCTTATCTCGCTGAGGTTTGCCATCTTTGCTATTGTGCTGTTGTAAGCTTCGAAAGCATTGTTGCCGACAACCTGAAGCACGAGAGCCTCTTTCGGGGCGATGTTCTTCTGGTTGCGCACCATGCGCACTCCGCTGACTATCTGCTTCACATTCTCAATCTCGCTTTTTATTTGCTTGTCGTCATCGGTCGGTTCCGGCAGTTCCAGTTTGTCGCGCATAATACTTTCGCCAGTGTTGCGCTCGTAGATATGCTGCCA
>ODAI012657327.1_pt1 | contig 35979 bp, 29 predicted proteins | sample 1539321 | NCBI WGS metagenome assembly ODAI01 (sample SAMN02144231, study PRJEB22623) | gut metagenome | biome: sheep rumen | host: Ovis aries | place: New Zealand
TTGCAAACTCATAGTAGTTGGAAGGTCGGTGTTCGACTTTCGCCTAAAAGTGTAGTACTTTATGCGACCTCAACCGCGTAAGTCGCTATGAATTAGCTGTTTACAAAGTTGGTGTCGTATGTATAATTTTATTTTTTATTTCCCCTGTAGGGGCACCACTGCGCATGATTGCGCTCGAAAAAAGTCATCCTACACTCATGCTTAAACCGAACTCACGTTTCATCACGACCTTCTTACCATTCACGATATGAATACCACTCTTCAGCGTCTTCACGTCAGCAGCATCGTCGCTCACCTTCAAGCCGTCAACGTATAGTTAGTCGCTGAGCAGGCGGACGTAGGTCTCGATGGCTTGCCTGATTTCGCTGATGCCGATGTATTCGTCGGCAGAGTGGGAGCGTGCGGAGTCGCCGGGGCCAAGCTTGAAGGAGGGGAAGGACATGAGTGCCTGGTCGCTGAGGGTCGGCGACCCGAAAGGCTGCATGCCCATGTCTATGCACTTGCGGATGAGGGGATGGCGGGTGTCGATGTGAGAGGAGCCGAGCCGGAAGGAGCGCGCCTTCACCTCGCTGCGGGTGTGCTGGCAGATGATGTCATAGACCTCTTGGTTCGTGTAGAGTTCGTTGGTGCGCACGTCTACCACCATGCGGCACTCATCGGGCACTACGTTGTGCTGTGTGCCGGCATTGATGACCGTCACCTGCATCTTCGTGGCACCGAGGAAGTCGCTGATGCGCTCGAACCGGTAGCTGCGGAACCAGCAAAGGTCGTCGAGGACTTCGTAGATGGCGTTGACGCCCTCGTTGCGGGCGGCATGTCCCGACTTGCCGTGAGCCGTCACGTCGAGCACCATGAGTCCTTTCTCTGCTACGGCGGGTTGCATGCCCGTCGGTTCGCCCACGATGGCAACGTCTATCGGCGGCAGTTCAGGCAATGCCTGTACGATGCCGTCGGCTCCCGACACCTCTTCTTCGGCGGAAGCGAGGAAGATAAGGTTAAAGGGGGAGGTTAACATGCGGAATGCCTGCAACAGTGACACTAAGCCTCCGCCACAATCGTTGCTGCCCAGTCCGTAGAGCCGGTCGCCTTCGAGCGTGGGGGAGAAGGGATTGCGTGTCCAACTGCTCACCGGTTTCACCGTGTCGAGGTGAGCATTGAGCAGGACGGTCGGTCTTTTCTCGATGAAATCGGGCGAAATCACCCATACATTGTTCTTTTTGCGTTGCACGGGATAGCCGTAGCTTCGCAGTGTTTCTTCCATGATGTCTGCTACTTCCGTCTCGCTGCGGCTGATGGAAGGCGTGGCGATAAGCCTTTGCAACAATGCTACGGCATCGTTCGTATAGGTAGAAAAGTCTGTTGTCTTCATGTCTGCAAAAATACGAAATCTGCATTTAATTGCCAAATTATTTCGTGTTTTGATGAGAATTGCTTACTTTTGCGCATCGTTTAAACGGAAAAAGCTATGCAAACGAAGTGTCATCTTTCTGTTCTCATACATGAACAGGCGAAGAAGTATGGTTCCAAGCCGGCGCTCACCTTCCGTTCCTTCGGGAGCCTGAAATGGAAGTCGGTATCGTGGAATCAGTTTTCCATGCGTGTCAAGCAAGTGTCTAACGCTTTATTGAACGTGGGCATGAAGCCTCAGGAGAAGATTGCCGTGTTTGCACAGAACTGCATCCAGTATCTGTATACCGACTTCGGAGCGTACGGCGTGCGGGTGATTTCGATTCCGTTCTATGCCACCAGCTCAGAGCAGCAGATACAGTTTATGATCAACGATGGTGCCGTGCGCTTCCTGTTCGTGGGCGAGCAGGAGCAGTATGACAAGGCACACCGCATCTTCCCGCTCTGTCCTACGCTCGAGCGCATCATTGTCTTCGACTCCAGCGTGCGCATCAGCACCCATGACCCTTATGCCCTCTACTATGAGGACTTCCTGAAGTTGGGCGAAGGCTTGCCGCGTCAGTCGGAGGTGGAAGAGCTGTGGAAGCAGGCCAACGAAGAAGACCTCTGCAACATTCTCTATACCAGCGGAACGACAGGAGACTCGAAAGGTGTGATGCTCAGCTACGGACAGTATCATGCTGCCATGGAAGCCAACGGCAAGTGTGTGCCGGTGACCAAGAACGACCGCGTCATCAACTTCCTGCCGCTCACCCATATCTTTGAGCGTGGATGGTCGTATCTGGCACTGACAAAGGGAGCCCAGCTCATCGTGAACACCTATCCGAAGGAGATTCAGGACTCCATGCGCGAGACCCATCCCACGTGTATGTCCAGCGTGCCCCGCTTCTGGGAGAAGGTGTATGTGGGTGTGAAAGAGAAGATAGACAGTGCCAGCCCCGTGCAGCGCAAGCTCTTCCTTCATGCACTGTCGGTAGGCAAGAAGCGCAACGTGGACTATCTGGCTCATGGCAAGCGTGTTCCGTTGCCGCTGGAGTTGGAATACAAGGTCATCAACAATACCATTCTTTCTTTGGTGCGCAAGCAGTTGGGACTCATCAATCCCAACATCTTCCCCACGGCAGGAGCCTACGTGTCACCTGAGGTGGAGGAGTTCGTACACTCCATCGGACTGAAGATGGTGGTGGGCTACGGACTGACCGAGAGCCTGGCTACCGTCTCCTGCGACCATCTGGACGAAGGCTACACCATCGGCTCCGTGGGAAGACCTATCGAAGGTATTGAAATCAAGATTGGAGAGAACGATGAGATACTGCTGAAAGGACCGACCATCACGAAAGGTTACTACAAACGTGACACCACCAATGCCGCTGCCTTCGACAAGGACGGCTTCTTCCATACTGGTGATGCCGGCTATCTGCACAACGGCGAGTTGTTCCTGAAGGAGCGTATCAAGGACCTCTTCAAGACCAGCAACGGTAAGTATATCGCTCCGCAGATGGTAGAAGGCCTGCTGTTGGTAGACAAGTTTGTGGAGCAGGTGGCAGTCATTGCCGACCAGCGCAAGTTTGTCTCTGCCTTGATAGTTCCCGATTACAACATCTTGGAGGAGTGGGCACGCGAAAACAACATCCCGTTTGCCACCCGTGAAGAACTGTGCAGCAACAAGAAGGTAAACGAAATGATGGCTGAACGCATTGAAACACTTACGCAGGCTCTCGCCAGCTATGAGAAGATCAAGCGCTTCACGCTTCTGGCTCACCACTTGTCGATGGAGAAAGGTGAGCTGACGAACACGTTGAAGCTGCGCCGTCCAGTAGTCTATAAGAACTACAAAGACGTCATAGACAAGATGTATGAGGAGTAGGAAATTTATAATTGACAATTCACAATTAAGCAATTCATAATTCACAATTAGGTGATTACACAAGACCAACTGAAAGACGTGATGGAGCGGGCAGACGCACTGTACCGCTATCTGAATATAGATGCCAAGAAGGTGGAGTTTGAAGAAGAACAACTCCGCACGCAGGCACCCGACTTCTGGGAAGACCCGGCAAGGGCGCAGGCACAGATGAAAAAGGTGAAAGGCATCGAGAAATGGATTACAGGCTACAAGGATGTGCGCACGTATGCTGACGAACTGCAGCTCGCCTTCGAGTTCTACCATGACGACATGGTGAGCGAAGAAGAGGTGGATGCCGACTATGCCAAGGCCATCAAAGCCATTGAAGCCCTGGAACTGAAGAACATGTTGCGCCAGAAGGAAGACCCGATGGACTGTGTGCTGAAGATCAACTCCGGTGCCGGTGGCACGGAGAGTCAGGACTGGGCACAGATGCTTATGCGCATGTATATGCGTTGGGCTGAGGCTCACGATTATAAGGTGACCATCTCCAACCTGCAAGACGGTGACGAGGCGGGCATCAAGAGTGTCACCATGGAGATTGAAGGCGGTGAATTTGCCTATGGCTACCTCAAGAGCGAGAACGGGGTACACCGTCTGGTGCGTGTCAGCCCGTTCAATGCCCAGGGCAAGCGCATGACCAGCTTCGCTTCGGTCTTCGTTACACCGCTTGTCGATGACACCATCGAGGTATATGTGGATCCGGCGAAGTTGTCTTGGGACACGTTCCGTTCCAGCGGTGCCGGCGGACAGAATGTCAACAAGGTGGAGTCAGGAGTGCGACTGCGCTATTGGTATACCGACCCTGATACGGGCGAGGAAGAGGAAATCCTTATCGAGAATACCGAGACACGCGACCAACCGAAGAACAAGGAGCGTGCCATGACCCTCCTGAAGTCGCAACTCTACGACCGTGCCATGAAGAAACGCTTGGAGGCACAGGCTAAGATAGAGGCTTCGAAGAAAAAGATAGAGTGGGGAAGCCAGATTCGCTCTTATGTCTTCGACGACCGGCGGGGGAAAGACCATCGCACCAACTACCAGACTTCTGACGTCGATGGTGTCATGGACGGCAAGATTGACGGATTCATCAAAGCCTATCTCATGGAGTTCCCCGCAACCGATGAGGAAGATTAAAGATGAAAGATGAAAAATTAAAGATTTAAAACAATAATAAAATGAACGAGAAAACTAAAGCAAAGAAGGCTGCTTATCAGAAGAAGCAGGAAGAACAGGGTAAAAAAGTAGTAAACTGGATTTTTGGTGTGCTCATTGTGCTCGCCATTATCTTCATGGTCTACACCATGGTTCTTGTAAGCTAAAGCCTCACCTCGCTCCCTCTCAGAAGGGAATAGAGCAGACTTATTATGAGTGGAATAGAGACAGAGCGCAAGTTTCTGGTACACAAACGCATGGACTGGAAGGCGCAGGCGTATGCCTGCAGCCACATCCAGCAAGGCTACATGACGGCAGTGAATACCGTCAGGGTGCGCATTCGTGACGATAAAGGCTATCTGACCATCAAGGGTCCGTCGCGCGACGGACTTTCCCGCTATGAGTTTGAGAAGGAGATAACCTTGGACGAAGCGCAGCATCTGTTGCTACTTTGTGAGCCTGGTGTCATCGACAAGCGCCGCTACCTCGTCAGGAGTGGCAACCATGTCTTTGAGGTAGATGAGTTCTATGGTGACAACGAAGGATTGGTGATGGCGGAAGTGGAGCTCCAAAATGCGGATGAAGCCTACGAAAAGCCCGATTTCATCGGGATAGAGGTGACTGGTGACCGCCGTTTCTACAACCGTCAGATGCGCAAGAATCCGTTCAAGCTTTGGCGCGACACCTTGCCAGAAGAATACAGATAGCAGCCAACGTACAGCCTAAAGCATTGGCAAAGAAGTCGAGCCAATCGCCGTTGCGTACACCTGCCGTGCAATGGCTTTGTGCCAGCTCCACTACGCCACCCATCATTACGGGCAGCAACCATACATACAAGGCGACATCCGTCCACGGTTCCTTGCTTTGGAACGTCTTCTTACGGTTCCGGTACCGTTCCCAAGCTATCGTCATGCTCAGTGAGAAGTACATCACGATGTGTGTCCACTTGTCCATCATCGAAATGTTGCTCAGCGGATTCTCAGGTATCGGCACCAGGCAAATCACCCAAATTGCCGCTATCAGCACCGTTGACAGGGGGTATTTTCTTATGAATTGAAGCATTTTTCTCATCTTTCTGTTATCTTTTGCTGCAAAAATAGCGTTTTTTTTATACTTTTGCATCGTTATAACCTATAAATAGTATGGCTTATACAGAAAGAGGAAACTTCGGAAGTAAGTTAGGAGTAATCTTGGCAACAGCAGGAAGTGCCGTAGGACTGGGCAATGTCTGGCGGTTTCCCTATATGGCAGGACAGAACGGTGGTGCCGTCTTTATTCTTATATATATAGGTTGTGTACTGTTGTTGGGCTTGCCCTGCATGATTAGCGAGTTCATCATTGGCAGACACGGAGCGTCCAATACCGCCCGTGCCTATACCAAGCTCTCCAACGGGACGGCATGGAAGTGGGTAGGCTATCTTGGGGTGCTCACCGGCTTCCTCATCACCAGCTACTATGGCGTGGTGGCAGGCTGGTGCTTGCAGTATGTCTACGCGTCGGTAGCCGGACAGCTGCATGGCGATCCCTCTTACTTCAAGAGCTATTTCGATGGTTTCAGTACCAATCCGTGGCAACCCGTCTTGTGGTTGTTTGTGTTCTTTGCCATTACCCACTTCGTCATCATCCACGGCGTGCGCAACGGCATTGAGCGGGCTTCAAAGATTCTCATGCCCATGCTTTTCGTCTTGCTGCTGCTGATAGTCGTGGCAGCGTGCATGTTGCCAGGTGCGATGGATGGTGTGCGGTTCCTGCTGATGCCCGACTTCTCGAAGTTCAACAGCGACGTCTTCCTCGGTGCCCTCGGTCAGTCGTTCTACTCGCTGAGCATTGCTATGGGTTGCATCTGCACCTACGCCTCCTATTTCTCCCGCCAGACCAATCTTTCAGGCTCAGCCATACAGATAGGACTCATCGATTCGTTGGTGGCCATCCTTGCCGGACTCATGATTTTCCCGGCGGCAGCCTCCGTAGGTATCAGCCCCGACAGCGGTCCGTCGCTCATCTTCATCACCTTGCCCAACGTCTTTGAGCAGGCTTTCAGCAATATGCCTTTGGTGGGATTGCTCATCTCACTGATGTTCTACGCTCTGTTGGCATTGGCGGCACTGACGTCGCTCATCTCCCTGCATGAGGTCAGCACAGCATTCTTTCAGGAAGAATTGAAGATAACACGTGGAAAGGCAGCCATCATCGTCACCGTCGTCAGCTGCGTCATCGGCACCTTCTGCTCGTTGTCGCTCGGCAACAGGGATTACCTCACGATAGGCGGCATGAACCTGTTCACGCTCTTCGACTTCGTCACCGGACAGATATTCCTGCCCATCGGCGGTTTCCTCACCTGCCTGTTCCTGGGTTGGTATGTACCCAAGAAGTTGGTCAAGGACGAGTTCACCAACTGGGGCACCCTTCGTGGTACTCTTTTCGGCGTCTACTACTTCCTTGTGCGCTATGTCTGTCCGTTGGCTATTCTCTGCATCTTCCTTAACCAGTTTGGGGTGATTTAGGGAAGCCCACCCGACCCCTCCAGAAGGGAGGGGAGGAGAAAAAGGGAGGAAGGGAGAAGGGAGAAAGGGAGGAGGAGAAAAAGGGAGGAAGGGAGATAGATTGATATAAATAAAGAGTATGAAAAGAACAAACTTCGGCCAATGGGGAGTCATCCTTGCCACGGCAGGCAGTGCCGTCGGGTTGGGTAACATTTGGCGTTTCCCCTATATGACAGGTCAGAATGGTGGTGCTGCCTTCATCCTTGTCTACATCTTCTGCGTCCTTATCTTAGGCATTCCCGGCATGGTGGCAGAGTTTATCGTAGGCAGGAATGGTGCTGCCAATGCAGCCCGCTCCTACCAGCGGATAGGCCATCGGCGTGCATGGGGCATCATCGGCTACATGGGAGTCTTCACCTCTACGGTCATTCTCGGTTTCTATGCCGTTGTTGCCGGATGGTGTCTGCAATACCTGTATGCGTCCATAGCCGGGCAGCTGAAAGGCGATGCAGCCTTTATCGCCCAGAGTTTCCAGTCGTTCTCTTCCCATCCTGTTCAGCCCGTCTGCTATGCCGCAGCCTTCCTTGGCATTACCCATTTCGTCATCGTCCGGGGAGTCCGCAACGGCATTGAGCGTGCCTCCAACCTGCTGATGCCCCTTCTGTTGTTGCTGTTGGTGGTCATCGTCGTTGCCGCTTGTCTGTTGCCGGGAGCCGGTGCCGGCATCCGCTTCCTGTTCATGCCCGACTTCTCCAAGTTCAATGCAGATGTGTTCATCGATGCCTTGGGGCAGGCATTCTTCTCGTTGAGTCTCGGCACCGCCTGCTTGTGCACCTACGCCTCCTATTTCTCCCGCCAGACCCGTCTCTTCCGTTCAGCTACCCAGATCGCATTGATAGACTGCATCATAGCCGTCCTCGCCGGACTGATGATCTTCCCTGCTGCAGCCTCCGTGGGCGTCAGCCCCGACAGCGGACCGTCGCTCGTCTTCATCACCCTTCCCAACGTCTTCCAGCAAGCATTCTCGGCCGTCCCTGCTGTCGGCTACCTTATCTCCATCCTTTTCTATGCACTCCTGGCGTTGGCAGCTCTCACCTCTACCATCTCCATGCACGAGATAGGCACCGTCTTCTTCAGTGAGGAGTTCCAGTTACCGCGCAAACGGGCTGCCCTCATCGTCACCACCGTCTGTGTGGTCATCGCAGCCCTCTGCTCCCTGTCAGTGGGAGCCGTCCCCAGCCTGCAACTCATGGGAGTCAGCATCATGGACTTCTGCGACAAGCTTACCGCCAACTTCCTGTTGCCGACGGGAGCCTTCCTCACCTGTATACTCATCGGTTGGTTTGTGCCGTCGAAGGTGGTCAAGGACCAGTTCACCAACTGGGGTACCACCAGCCGCCGCATCTACGTATGCTGGCTGTGGCTTGTCCGTCTTGTCTGCCCCCTTGCCATCCTCGCTATCTTCTTCGACCAGCTGGGGGTAATGTAGGCCCCTTACCCCCCTGAAGGGTCCCCATAGCCTAACCCCTGCCCCCAACCCCTCCCGTAGGGAATAACCCACCCCCAACCCCTCCCAAAAGGGAGGGGAGTGGTAATTAGGAATTGTTAATTGTCAATTATGAATTGTGAATTGTAAATGAAGAAGTTCATGTCCTTTTTCAGCTTCAACAAATCAGACCGCTACGCATTGGTGTTCCTGATTGCGTTGTCCTTGCTGGCCTTCGCTTTGATATGGTGGTTAGGCGGGCAGGCAGACCAGACGGTGGTGTCAGAACAAGACTCCACCTCTCAGCAACGTTATCGCGACAGCAGGGGCTTCGGCTATGGTGGAGACGGCTATCACCGCACCTTTTCGGGCAATCGTGGCGGCGGACGTGAATACCGTTATGACGGGTTACCGCAGGGCCGTCAGATAGAACTCTTTCCTTTCGACCCCAACCGTGCCGACAGCAGCCAGCTCATGCGTCTGGGGTTCTCTCCGTGGCAGGTACGCAACATCTACAAGTACCGCGCGAAAGGTGGTGTCTATCGGGCGCCCGAAGACTTGGCACAGCTCTACGGCATGACCAAGGAGCAATATGAGACGCTGCGTCCCTACATCCGTATCTCCGACGACTTCCAGTCTGCCGCCCGTTATGTGGCACCGCCGCCCCGCTATGTCAAGTCGCCTCGCGACAGCGTGAAGTACCCTACTAAGATAGGCTTGAACGAGAAAGTCGTTCTCAACACCGCCGACACCACCCAGCTGAAGAAGGTTCCGGGCATCGGCAGCGGTTGGGCACGCCAGATAGTCAGCTACGGCAGGTTGCTGGGCGGCTATGTCGACGTGGCACAGTTGACAGAGATAGAAGGCTTCCCCAAGGAGGCACTGGCATATTTCGTCGTGCAGCATCCCCATACGCAGAAGATGAATCTCAACCAACTCACGTTGAATCAGTTGCGCCGGCACCCCTACATCAACTTCTTTCAGGCACGTGCCATCTGCGACTATCGCCGTCTGCACGGTCGTCTCGACAACCTCAACCAGTTGCGGCTGCTCAGCGACTTCCCGCCAGAGGCTATCCAGCGTTTGGAACCCTATGTGACGTATTGAGCTCTTCACGGAACTGGTTAGGTGTCACTCCTGCAATACGCTTGAAGTATTTGCAGAAGAAAGAAGGGTTGGCAAAATTCATTTCATAGGATATCTGTGCATTACTTTTGTCGGAATGTCTCAACTCCACTTTTATGCGCGTAATCAAGGCACGGTCTATCCATTCCTTGGCGGTCACTCCGCTCGTCTGACGGATAACGGTGCCCAGATAGCGTTCTGTCAGGCACATCTTTGAAGCATAGAACCCAATCTGGTGTTCGCGTGCAGCATAGCGGTTGACCAGGTAGATGAAGCGGTCAAAGATGTTTTGTTCGCGTGTCTGCGAGGTTTGCAGCTGGTCTGTATGCCGGCGGTAAAGTCCGTCATAGTGAATCATGAGCGCCGCTACCATGCTGCCTACGGTCTGCGGGTTGAAGTCGGGTTGGTGTACGATGTGCCACAAGGTATCAATGATGCGGCGTGCTGTCTCTATATCACCTTCAGACACCTTTAACTGGAAATCCCTCACCTGTCCGTTGAATGCCGATGGCAGTTGTCCTGGTGCAAAGGGCATGGGGAATTGGGAGAATAGAGCGATGCCCAAGATTTCCAGGTCATCAGACATCTCAATAGGGGTGATGATGCTTCCCGGACCAAGAAAAACCAGTGTGCCTTGCTCCATCTGTTTCTCTACAAGGTTGAAGTTGACCCGCAGATGCCCACGCAATATCACCCCCAGGCGATAGTCGTTGATGGCAAAGGGCGGATTTTGCTGCATCACCAAGCGAAACACCAGCGGACAGGTGTGTACGATGCCCAGTTCGTTACTGAAGAAGATGTGTTTGCGAATCAGTTCAAAATGCGGTTCAAAGATGTTTCGCATCTGCGAGAAATCCATCAGTTTGGGTTGCTTTTCCATACGCTCTTTGCCTTAATTTACGATGCAAAGATAATGAAAATACATAAAACATACCCCTTTCTACCTGATAATCGAACAAAAAGAACATTTCTCCATGCTTTTGGATAGCAAAGATATAGAAACTCTTCCATACCTTTGCAGCGTCATTCAGAGAAACCGAGTAAAAAGAGAAACCGATAAACGCATGAAAAAAGATTATGCTATTTCCATGAACAAGTGGGTGAAAGGGCTTTTGCCTTTCTATCTGTTCATTCTTTTGCCCCTGTCTGCCCAGACGTTGTACGAATGTCAGCAGGCAGCCGGGCGCAACTATCCGCTGATACAGCAATACGGGCTGATAGAAAAGACGACGGCACTCACCGTCAGCAACATCCAGAAAGGGTGGTTGCCACAGCTGTCAGCAACGGCACAAGTCACCTATCAGAGCGACGTCACGGCATTCCCCGACCAGATGCAAGCCCTGTACCAGCAGATGGGCATCAGCATTCAGGGACTGAAGAAGGACCAGTATCGGGTGGGGATAGACATTCAGCAGACCCTGTTCGACGGCGGTGCCATCAGCAACCGGAAGGAGGTGGCTCGTCAGCAGGGTAATGTAGCGACAGCCCAGAACGACGTCAGCCTGTACCAGGTGCGCAAGCGCGTCAACGAGATGTTTTTCTCCCTGCTCCTGCTCGACGACCAGATCCGGTTGAGCAGCGACCTGCAGGAACTGCTCTTGGGTAACGAGAAGAAGTTGGAAGCGATGTTCCGGGGCGGAACGGCAGCACAGAGCGACTACCAGAACGTGAAGGCCGAGCGGCTGAACGCTGCCCAGCAGCTCACCAGCCTGCAATCGCAGCGGCAGGCGCTGGCGCACATGCTCAGCGTGTTCTGCGGCATTGAGGTCACTGCCCCCGTCAAGCCAGTCGCTGTCAGCACGTCTCCGGGCAACAACCGGCCGGAGCTCAGGCTGACAGACGCACAGATACAGCTCACCCATGCACAGGAGAAAGTCCTCAACGCTGCACTCCTTCCCCGCCTCTCCCTGTTTGCACAGGGGTTCTACGGTTATCCCGGCTACAACATGTTCGAAGACATGATGCGCCGCCAATGGTCGTGGAACGGCATGATTGGTGCACGCCTCACTTGGAACATCGGAGCCCTCTATACCCGCAAGAACGACAAGGCCAAGTTGCAGCTGGAGCGGCAGACGGCTGAGACCAACCGAGAGGTGTTCCTCTTCAACAACCGGCTGGAACAGATACAGCAAGACGAGAACATCGGCCGCTACCGCAGGCTCATGGCTGCCGACGAGGAAATCGTTGCCTTGCGTGCGCAGGTGCGCAAGGCTGCCGAGTCGAAGCTCTCGCACGGCATCATCGACGTCACCGGTCTCTTGCGAGAGGTCAATGCCGAGAACGCCGCACGTGTGCAACAGTCCATGCACGAGATAGAGATGCTCAAGGAGATGTATAACCAGAAATTTACAACAAACCATTAAGATAGCGATATGAAAAAGATATTGATCATGGCAGGTGCCGTTTTGATGCTGGGCGCTTGCACAGACAAGGAAAGTGAGTATGATGCCACAGGCACCTTCGAGGCTACCGAGCTCACCGTCTCAGCCCAGTCTACGGGCGAACTCAATCCCTTCAACGTGGCTGAGGGCGGACAAGTAGCCATCGGTACTGTCGTGGGGCGTATCGACTCCAAGCAACTCCAGTTGAAGAAAGAGCAACTGGAGACCTCCCGTGGGCAGCTTGATGCCAACAGGCGGCAGCTGGCATCGTCGCGAAATGCCAGCAACAGTCGTCAGCTCGACCTGGAGAAGCAGTTGTCGTCAGTCCGTCAGCAGATAGCCAACGCACAGCGTGAGCGCCGTCGCTTCTCAGAACTGGTGAGAGACGGTGCCGTTCCGCGCAAGCAGCTCGACGATATAGACTATCAGATCAAGGTGCTGGAGAGACAACTGGAGGCTACCAGCGACCAGATACGCAGCAATAACGCCAGTCTGAAGAACCAGAGTGAGGGCATCAACGCCCAGATTGACGGCATCAACGCCCAGGCTTCCGGTTTGGAGGCACAGATTCGGCAGGTTGACGACCAGATAGCTCATGCCGATGTCGTGGCTCCGCTCACCGGAACAGTCTTGGAGAAGTATGCCGAGGCAGGTGAGTTCGTTGCTACCGGCAGACCATTGTTCAAGATGGCAGACACCCGACAGATGTATCTCCGCGCCTACGTCACCTCGTCACAGCTCCGTCACATCAAGGCAGGGCAGCAGGTGAAGGTCTTTGCCGACTACGGCAACGGGCAGAAGAAGGAGCATCAGGGTACTGTCAGCTGGATTTCTTCCCGTTCGGAGTTCACTCCCAAGACCATCCTCACCGACGATGAGCGTGCCGATCAGGTATATGCCGTAAAGATACGCATCGCCAACGACGGCTATATTAAAATAGGTATGTACGGTGAAGTGAAGTTTTAATTCCCCCAACTCTCAAACTTCCAGCCCATGAATGCCATAGAAGTAAGCGGAGTCAGCAAGCGTTACGGCAGCGTGCAGGCACTCAACGACGTGTCTTTCTCTGTCGGCGAGGGTGAGGTGTTCGGACTCATCGGACCCGACGGGGCGGGCAAGACCACCATGTTCCGTATTCTCTGCACCCTGTTGCTGCCCGACAAGGGTACGGCAACGGTCGAAGGCTTCGACACGGTGACCCAGATGAAGGACATCCGCCGTTGGGTAGGCTATATGCCGGGACGGTTCTCGCTCTATCAAGACCTGACGGTAAGGGAAAACCTGGAGTTCTTTGCCACCCTCTTCGGCACCACTGTTGAGGAAGGCTACGACAGCATCCGCGCCATCTATTCGCAGATAGAACGCTTTCAGGACCGCAGGGCAGGAGCCTTGTCGGGTGGCATGAAGCAGAAGCTGGCGCTCTCATGTGCGCTGGTGCACCAACCCAAGGTGTTGTTTCTCGACGAACCGACGACGGGCGTAGACCCCGTGAGCCGTAAAGAGTTCTGGGAGATGCTCTCCATGCTGAAGGAACGCGGCATTACCATCGTGGCTTCCACGCCCTATCTGGACGAGGTGCGTTGTTGCCAGCGGGTGGCGTTCTTCGATAAAGGAGTGGTACGTGGCATCGACACCCCTGACGTTATCCTCGACCGCTTTGCCGGCATCTTCAATCCGCCGCCTATCAACCGCACCACGCCCCACTCCCCCCTAAAGGAGGAGGAACACGTCATCGAGGTCTCCCACCTGGTGAAGGCGTTCGGCTCGTTCCATGCTGTTGATGACATCTCGTTCAGCGTGAAGCGTGGCGAAATCTTCGGATTCCTTGGTGCCAACGGTGCCGGCAAGACCACCGCCATGCACATGCTGACAGGACTGAACCAGCCCACCAGCGGCACGGGAACCGTCGTCGGCTTCGACATCCGTACCGAACACGAGCAAATCAAGAAGCACATCGGCTATATGTCGCAGAAGTTTTCACTCTATGAAGACCTGACGGTGGCAGAGAACATCCGGCTCTTTGCAGGCATCTACGGCATGGAGTCCAAGGCGATTGCGCGGAAGACCGACGAGCTGTTGCAACGCCTGCAGTTCGCCGACCACAGAGACGACCTCGTCTCGTCGCTGCCGTTAGGGTGGAAACAGAAGCTGGCGTTCTCAGTCAGTATCTTCCATGAGCCGGGAGTGGTGTTCCTCGACGAGCCGACGGGAGGCGTAGACCCTGCTACCCGCCGCCAGTTCTGGGAACTGATCTACGATGCTGCCGCGCGAGGCATCACCGTCTTCGTGACGACCCACTACATGGACGAGGCTGAGAATTGCGACCGCATCTCCATCATGGTCGATGGCAAGATCAGTGCCATCGGTACACCCGACGAGTTGAAGCACCGCTTCCGCCAACCCGATATGGACCATGTGTTCACCTACTTGGCTCGGCAGGCGGTGAGAACGTAAAACAAAGAAATATGAAAGCAGTCATGAATAGCAGTTTTATGTCGTTTGTATGCAAGGAGGCACGCCACATCCTGCGCGACCGTCGCACGATGCTCATCCTCTTCGGCATGCCCGTCGTGCTGATGTTGCTCTTCGGCTTCGCCATAACTACCGATGTGAAGGACGTGCGCACCGTGGTGGTCACCTCGCAGATGGACCACCAGACGCAGGCTGCCGTCGCCCGGCTGTCGTCATCGGAGTATTTCGACGTCGTTGCCACCGTCGGTACCAGCCGCGAAGCCGAGCAGCTCATCCGCAGCCAACGGGCAGACATGGCGGTCATCCCCAGCCTGCCGACGAAGGAGGAGGGGAGCGGAAGGCGCAGCTGGCAGCTCATGGTGGACGGCAGCGACCCCAACATGGCACAGCAGTGGACTACCTATGCACAGGCTATACTGGCGCAGCCCATTGGTGGCAAAAGCTATTTTCTTCCCTCTCCCCTTGGAGAAGGGCCGGGGATGAGGCTCCTCTACAATCCGCAGATGAAGTCAACCTACAACTTTGTGCCAGCCATCATGGGTATGTTGCTCATGTTGGTCTGTGCCATGATGACGTCTATCTCCATCGTCCGCGAGAAGGAGCGGGGCACAATGGAAGTGTTGCTGGTCTCGCCCGTGCGTCCGCTGATGATCATCATCGCCAAGGCGGTGCCCTATCTGGTGCTCGCCTTTGCCATCCTTGTGGTCATCCTCCTCATGTCGCGCTTTGTGCTCGGCGTTCCCATTGCCGGCTCCCTGGTCCTGATCTTTCTGGTCAGCGGCATCTACATCCTCCTGGCGCTGTCGCTGGGACTGCTCATCTCCAACGTAGCCTCCAGCCAGCTTGTGGCGTTGTTGCTCTCGGCTATGGTGTTGCTCATGCCCATCGTCATGCTGTCGGGCATGCTCTTCCCCATCGATTCCATGCCCGTGGTGCTGCAATGGGTGTCGGCAGTTGTCCCGCCCCGCTACTACATCGAGGCCATGCGCAAGCTGATGATCATGGGAGTGGGCATCGGCGAGGTGATGCGTGAGCTCGTCATCCTCTCCGCCATGACCCTTCTGCTCTTGGGAGTGTCGCTCAAGATGTTCAAGTCGCGGCTGGAATAGCGTCAACCTCAGATAGCATTCAACTGCTAATGACAGATGGTGAAATCGTAAAATTGTCAAATTGTAAAATATAAACCGACCTCGATGCTCAAGATACTGATACAAAAGGAGTTCCTACAGATACGCCGCAACGCCTTCCTGCCGCGGCTCATCGTCATGTTCCCCATCGTCATCATGTGTGTCATGCCGTGGGTCATGAGCCAGGAGGTGAAGAACATCCGTGTAGATGTGGTGGACAACGACCGCTCGACGCTGTCACAACAGCTCGTTCACAGCATCGAGGCGAGTCGCTATTTCGTCTTTGGCGGACAGAAACCTTCCTATGAGGTGGCTCTGAAGGAGATAGAAACGAGCAGAGCCGACGTGGTGATGGTCATCCCGCAAGACTTTGAGCGCAACCTTACACTTGCCAAGGCGGGTGCAGGCGTGAAGATGCCCACCGTCTTCATCGCCGCCAATGCCGTCAACGGCACCAAGGGCAGCATGGCGGGAGCCTACCTTTCGCAGATTGTCACCGCCCAGGTGAGCCCCGACGTGGCAGCCTTGCAGTCGAAGGTCACCACGCTCTTCCTCTACAACAAGCACCTGAACTACAAGGTGTTCATGATTCCGGCGCTCTTCGCGCTGGTCATGATGCTCATGTGCGGCTTCCTGCCTGCGCTGAACATCGTGGTTGAGAAGGAGCAGGGCACCATCGAACAGATAAACGTCACACCCGTCTCGAAGTGGGCGTTCATCCTTGCCAAGCTGATACCCTACTGGATGATTGCGCTCTTCGTGGTCACCGTCTGCCTCCTGCTCTCGTGGGCTGTCTATGGCATCACCTGTCAGGGACCGCTCTGGCTCATCTATCTGCTTGCCATGCTCCTCGCGCTCTTCTTCTCGTCCTTCGGGCTGCTCATCTCCAACTACAGCGACACCATGCAGCAGGCCATCTTCGTCATGTGGTTCTTTGTCGTCAGCCTGCTCCTGCTCAGCGGACTCTTCACACCCACGCGCTCCATGCCCCACTGGGCATACCTCACCACCTACGTCAACCCCATGCACTACTTCATCGATGCCGTCCGCACCGTCTTCGTGCGTGGAGGTTCCTTCCTCGCCGTTGCCCACCAGCTGCTTGCCCTCGTCCTCATCTCTGCCGTCATGGGTGTATGGGCTGTGGTGAGCTACAAGAAGAACTCATGATACCACATCGACACAAACCCTTCACAGTTCTCATAACCAATTGGAAGACAGTGAGATAAGTGTGAAGGGTTTTGTCTGACTCGTCCAATCAATCCGACCATTCTGCTCATCCATACAGCTCTGATTCCTTCGCGATTCTACGCTTTTTATTTTACAATCTACCCCATTTGGCATCTTTTGACACGTGTCAGAAACATTTCCGACACGTGTCAAAAACGTTTCTGACACGTGTCAAAAGATACAGAATCATATTTTTCGGATAATTATCGCATCTCTTCATGAACATAAAACATTGTTAACAAGGACTTTAGCTCATTTCTTTCGCATCATGATGATTTTTTCCCTGATATTTGCATCAAGTATATTTGAAACCTATTTACAAAAAACAAACCCTTCACAATATCTCTCTGATAGTCAGAATGTTACAGAGCTGTGAAGGGTTTTGTTGAAACTAAAAAAACTCGTTGATAACTGTCTGCGTCAGTTGCGTCAGTTGTTGCGCTGCTTGGTACCCATGCGTGCCTCGACGACGTTGACGACATAGTCGCCGAGTTTCTCGCATTCGCTGATGATGTCCATATACATGGTGCCGATGGCATAGGTGTATTTGTGGTCGTCGATGTCGTTGATGTTCTGCGACTTCAGCTGGTTGCGGTAGTTGTTGATTTCGTTCTCGATGTTGAACGAGCGGTTGATGTCGTTCTGCTCGCGGTAGCCCACGAGGGTGGCATTCATCTGGGTGAGCGCCTGGTTGGTGAGTTCCATCATCTGGTGCATGTGGTGGTACTGGTCCTGGGTGAAGTCTTCCTTGCCCTTGATGCGTCTGTTCAGCGTGCGTGCGATGTTGTAGCAGGAGTCGCCGATGCTCTCTATCTCGCTGATCTCGCGCAGCATGGCGCGTATCTTCGCCTTCGTTTCGTCGGAGAGGTGGGCGTCGGAAATCTCGTCCAGGTACTTGGCAATCTCTATCTCCATGTTGTCGGAGATGCCTTCATACTTCTCGATGCGCGAGAACGCCTTGACGAAGGCTCCCTCGTCCTTTTCTGCCACCAGTTCGCGCACCATGCCGAACATGCGCTGTATGCGGACGGCAAAGGACTGTATCTCCTTCTGTGCCTCCAAGACCGAAAGTTCCGGTGTCTTCATGAAGCCGGCGGTGATGAACCGCAGGCGGAAGTCTTCCTCGTCGCCGTCGGCCTTCTTCGGCTTGATGATGCGGCAGACAAGCTTCTCTATCTGCGGTATGAACCAGATGAGGATGAACGTGTTGGCAAGGTTGAAGCAGGTGTGGAAGGCGGCAAGTACGAACGACAGCTTGGCGGCATTCTTCAGGAAGCCGGGGTCGCCCTTGACGAGGGTGAAGTCGTAGCCCACCATGCCGCATACCATGTCTACGAAGGGCTTGAAGACGATGAGTATCCAGCAGACGCCGAACAGGTTGAAGAACATGTGGGCGAAGGCGGCTCGCCGTGCCTGCGTGTTGGCGGTCATGGCGGCGATGTTGGAGGTCACCGTTGTGCCGATGTTCTCGCCCATGACCAGTGCAATGCCCTGATAGATGGGCAACACGCCGCTGGAGCAGAGGATCATCGTGATGGCCATCACCGCTGCCGACGACTGTACGCAGAGCGTCAGTATGCCGCCGAGGAGCAGGAAGCAGATGGTGGTCAGGAAGGAGTCGGGGTCGAACTGTGCGAAGAATTGCAGCACTTCCTGGTTCTCGCCCAGGTGCATGTCGATGCCAGTCTGACGCAGGGTGCCCAGTCCGAGGAACATGAAGGCGACGCCGAAGAGGAAGTCGCCGATGAAACGCTTCTTCTTGGAGTAGATGAGGATGATGGCAACGAAGAACGCCGGATAGACAAAGTCGGTGATGTTGAACGAGAAGCCTGCCGACATGATCCATGCCGTCAGCGTGGTTCCGATGTTGGCTCCCATGATGACGGAAATGGCTTGTGCCAGCGTGAGCAGCCCGGCATTGACAAACGAGACGGTCATCACCGTCGTGGCTGTTGACGACTGTACGGCTGCGGTGACGAACATACCCGTGAGCAGCCCCGTGAAGCGGTTGGTGGTCATGGCTTGCAAGACGTGGCGCAACTGCGAACCTGCCATCTTCTGCAAGCTGTCGCTCATCGACTTCATACCGAACATCAGCAATGCCAACGAACCGATGAGTTTAAAGAATATCCATATCGACATAAAAAGACGAGGGTTTAGTTGTAATTTACGGATGCAAAGATACGATTAAGTGAGGGAAAAGCCAAATTTTATTTGGATTTTTGCGAGCGTGAGTATCTTCGGCGAAGACAAAGATACAATTTAGTGTGCAGAAATCAAAAAGAAAAAGAATTTTTCTTTATCTTTCAGAAACTTATAGTATCTTTGCAAATGGGTTTGAACCCGCAAGACAATCATATTCAAACTATTGCTAATAACCTTTTGACACATGGAACAAAGCATCAGCATCAGGTGTACGAACAACGGCAAGACGCTGGCGGCACCCATGGGAAGTTCTCTGAAAGACGTCTATAGGCTGGCACAGCTGCAGATGGAGTTCCCGCCTGTCTGCGCACGCGTCAACAACAAAGTAGAGGGCATGGACTTCCGCTTCTATAACAACAAGACCGTCGAGTTTCTCGACATACGCTCGGCAAGCGGCATGCGCAACTACACGCGCACGCTCTTCTTCGTGCTCTGCAAGGCGGTGGAGGACATCTGCCCCGGTACGCTCGTGCAGATAGACATCCCCGTGAGCAACGGCTACTACGTAGACATGGACAGGGACGTACCCATTGATGATATACGCAGGCGGATGCAGGAGATTATCGATGCCGACATTCCCATACACCGCCACCAGGTGCCTACGGAGGAGGCTGTCGAGATGTTCGACCGGCTGGGCGACAAGGCGAAGGCCAAGCTGCTGCGCAGTTCGGGCAGGATGTATACCGTCTACTACTCCATAGAGCGGTATGTGGACTTCTTCTACGGCTCGTTGCTCACCCACACGTCGCAACTCTACCTCTTCGGACTGGAGAAGTACAACAACGGATTGCTGCTACGCATTCCTTCACGCAAAGACCCCACACGGCTGGGAGAGCACATCAGGCAAGACAAGATGTTCGACATCTTCAGGGAGTACCACAACTGGCAGAAGATACTGGGCGTGAGGACGGTGGGCGACTTCAATGAGGCCGTTGCCAAGGGGCATGCCAACAACCTGATACAGGTGGGCGAGGCGTTGCAGGAGAAGAAGATAGCGAACATCGCTTTCGACATTGCAGGACACATCAACCCCAGCCTCGTCCCTGAGAAGTTCAGGAAGGAGTTTGCCGAAACACCCATCAGGATGGTGCTCATCGCAGGACCGTCGTCGTCGGGAAAGACGACGACCTGCAAGCGACTGTCCATACAGCTGCTCACCAACGGCATCAAGCCCATACCCATCTCGCTCGACGACTACTTCGTAGACCGCGACAACACGCCACGCGACGAAACGGGCGACTTTGACTTCGAGAGCATCTATGCCCTGAACCTGCCGCTGCTCAACCAGCAGCTACAGGATTTGCTCGACGGCAAGGAAGTGGAACTGCCCAGGTATGACTTCAAACTGGGGAAGAGCGTCAAGAGCGGAAAGAAACTGAAACTGCACGACAACGAGGTGCTGGTGGTAGAAGGTATCCATGCCCTGAACCCGGAACTGACGGCAAAGATACCAGAGCGGATGAAGTACCGGGTCTATGCTTCGGCACTGACGACCATCATGCTGGACGACCACAACTATATCCCTGCCACTGACAACCGCTTGCTCAGGCGCATCGTGCGTGACTATAACTATCGCGGGGTGTCGGCACAGGAGACCATCAGGAGGTGGCCCAGCGTGCGACGTGGTGAAGACAAGTGGATATTCCCCTATCAGGAGAATGCCAATGCCATGTTCAATACCGCCATGCTCTTCGAGCTGGCTATCCTCAAGATCTATGCCATACCCCTGCTCGAACAGGTGCCGGAAGACTGCCAGGAATATAGCGAAGCCTACAGGCTGCGCAAGTTCCTCGGCTATTTCAAGCCGCTTCCCTTCGACACCATACCGCCAACGAGTTTGCTGCGCGAGTTCCTGGGTGGCAGTTCCTTCGAATACTAAGCGGGTTTCACCGCACTCGACGTTTAACGTCGCTTATATGAGCGTAGCGAGTCTTAAGAAGTTACCGGCAGGCGGAAATGCAAAGAAAAGCGTGCTTTCCTTTTGTTTTTCGCTCGTTTATGCATAACTTTGCACCTTATTAAATAAATAGCAACATGATACAACCCAAAAACAATCCATTAGAAGTAAAAGAATTAGAACAGGTAGTGGTGCGATTTTCAGGTGACTCCGGAGATGGCATGCAGCTTGCCGGAAACATCTTCTCTACGATTTCGGCAACGGTAGGAAACGGTATTTCCACATTCCCGGACTATCCTGCCGACATCCGGGCTCCGCAAGGTTCGCTGACGGGTGTCAGCGGTTTTCAGGTACACATCGGAGAAGGACCTGTCTATACACCGGGCGACCAGTGCGACGTGCTGGTGGCAATGAATGCTGCAGCCCTGAAGACGCAATATCGCTATGCCAAGCCACAGGCAACCATCATCATAGATACAGACGCCTTCGGTCCTAACGACCTGAAGAAGGCGCAGTTTGAGACGGAAGACTACCTCGGAGAGATGAATATAGACCCCGACCGCGTCATCCAGTGTCCGCTGACGACGATGGTGAAGGACTGTCTGGCTGAGAGCGGAATGGACAACAAGTCTGTCCTGAAGTGCCGTAACATGTTTGCCTTGGGACTGGTATGCTGGCTCTTCGACCGCGACCTTGAACTCGTATTCAACTTCCTGCGTGAGAAGTTTGCCAAGAAACCTGCCATAGCAGAAAACAACATCAAAGTGGTACAGGTTGGTTACGACTATGGGCACAACACCCACTCTTCTGCCATCAATGTCTATCGCATTGAAACCAAAGAGAAGGTGCCGGGACGATATATGGACATTACGGGCAACAAGGCTACCGCCTACGGCTTCATTGCCGCAGCGGAGAAAGCCGGACTGCGCCTGTACCTGGGTTCCTATCCCATCACGCCGGCTACCGACGTGTTGCACGAGTTGTCCAAACACAAGTCGTGTGGTGTCATTACCGTACAGTGTGAGGACGAAATCTCCGGCTGTGCCTCAGCCCTTGGTGCATCGTTTGCGGGTGCGCTGGGGGTCACCTCTACTTCAGGACCGGGCATCTGCCTGAAGTCGGAGGCCATGAACCTGGCGGTCATCATGGAACTGCCTCTCGTCGTACTTGACGTACAGCGTGGCGGCCCCGCTACAGGCTTGCCTACAAAATCGGAGCAGACAGACCTGTTGCAGGCACTCTTCGGACGTAACGGCGAAAGTCCTATGCCAGTGCTGGCTGCAACAAGCCCCGCCGACTGTTTCGATGCTGCCTACCAAGCCTCGAAGATGGCATTGGAGCACATGACTCCTGTCGTCTTGCTCACCGATGCATACGTTGCCAACGGTTCAGGTGCCTTCAAACTGCCTGAGATGGCAAAGCTCGACCCCATCAATCCGCCATACGTACCAGAGGAACTCAAAGGAAAATGGACGCCCTACATGCGTACCGAGAACGGAAGCCGCTACTGGGCTGTACCCGGGCGTGAAGGATTTGCACATATCCTCGGCGGACTGGAGAAGGACAGCAAGACAGGTGCCATCTCTACCAATCCGGAAAACCACGACCTGATGACGAGACTGCGCCAGCAAAAGATTGCCAATATCAAAGTTCCTGACCTGAAAGTGGAAGGTGATGTCGATGAAGCCGACCTGCTCATCGTAGGCTTCGGATCCACTTACGGTCATCTGCACTCTGCCATGGACGAACTGCGCAAGCAAGGATATAAGGTTGCACAGGCACACTTCAAATACCTGAACCCCCTGCCTGCCAATACCGCTGAAGTGCTGAAACGCTACAAGAAGGTGGTCGTGGCTGAACAAAATATGGGACAGCTTGCCGCATACCTGCGCATGAAGGTTGACAACTTTGTGCCTGAACAGTACAATGAGGTGAAAGGACAACCGTTCTCCATCAACGAATTGGTTAAACACTTCGAACGAATTATCAATCAATAAAACTACGAATTAAACGGAAAAAGGATATGACGAGTTATACAGCACAAGATTACAAGAAAGGACAGCCACGTTGGTGTCCGGGGTGTGGCGACCACTTTTTCCTTGCCAACCTCCATAAAGCTATGGCAGAGATAGGTGTTGCACCTGAGCATATAGCTGTCATCAGCGGCATCGGCTGCTCCAGTCGTCTGCCACACTATATGGCTACCTATGGCATGAATACCATCCACGGACGGGCTGCTGCTATTGCCACCGGTGCAAAGGTTGCCAATCCTGACCTGACGGTTTGGCAAGTCTCCGGTGATGGAGACGGTCTTGCCATCGGCGGCAACCACTTCATCCACGCCAACCGACGCAATATCGACCTGAACATGATATTGCTGAACAACCGCATCTATGGTCTGACAAAAGGGCAATACAGTCCGACATCACCACGAGGCTTTGTCTCGAAGTCCAGCCCCTATGGTACGGTGGAAGCCCCCTTCCGCCCCGCCGAACTTTGTTTCGGCGCCCGTGGCCACTTCTTTGCCCGTTGTGTGGCTACCGACACCAAAGGTTCCATCGAGGTCTTGAAGGCTGCCTACGAACATAAAGGAGCTTCCGTGACGGAGGTGTTACAGAACTGCGTCATCTTCAACGACCATTGCCACGACATCGTCTATAACAATGAGGGGCGTAAGAAGAACGCCATCTACGTGCGCCACGGCGAGAAACTTGTCTTTGGAGAAAACAACCAGTTCGGACTGGTACAGCAGGGATTCGGACTGAAGGTTGTTGAAATAGGCAAAGACGGCTATACCCTTGACGATGTTCTGGTACATGACGCTCATTGCGAAGACAACACTTTGCAACTGAAACTTGCCATGATGACTCCCGAAGAAGGATACCCCATTGCCCTCGGTGTCATCCGTGATGTCGAAGCACCAACATACAACGATGCCGTACATGCACAGTTGAAGGAGGTGTCGGCACAAAAGAAATACCACAACTTCGAAGAACTGTTGGAGACCAACGACATCTGGGAAGTGAAAGGTTGAAGACCGTCCCCATCACTAAAGGCGGGGGTGAATATCACAAAATGATGAAGCCCCTCCCAAAAGTACGGGGAGGGTTTCGCCATGGGATGAAAAGATACAGTATACAGTATGCAAGGATATCAGGTAAAGAACTATGGGCAGCCAGTGAAGCGATACTGCCAGACCATGGACTTGCGCGACAACCCCGAGCTGATAGCACAATATCGCAAACGGCACAGCGAGGGCGAGGCGTGGCAGGAAATCATCGACGGCATACGAGCGGTAGGTATTCTCGAAATGGAAATCTACATCCTCGGCACACGCCTCTTCATGATTGTGGAGACACCGTTAGACTTTGATTGGGACACCGCGATGGCGAAGCTCGCCACCCTGCCACGTCAGCAAGAGTGGGAAGAGTCGATGGCTGTGTTCCAACAATGCGCCAAGAGTGCCACTTCCGATGAGAAATGGAAGATGATGGAACGTATGTTCCGGCTCTATTGACACTCGTCTTAACGCTCTTTGTTTAGAAAGAGGGGGCAAAAAGAGTGTAAGGGCGCATTCAGTTGGCACGATAATGAATTGAATTGAGAATTATTTGTTACCTTTGCACGCGAAAAAGAATAAATCATCTATACATGGAACAGAAAAAGTATAAGCGTACCACCGTGACGTCGGCACTGCCATACGCCAACGGTGGTGTACATATCGGACACTTGGCTGGTGTCTATGTGCCTGCCGACATCTATGTCCGCTACCTGCGACTGAAGAAGGAAGATGTCATGTTTATCGGTGGAAGCGACGAGCATGGTGTGCCCATTACCATTCGTGCACGCAAGGAAGGCATCACGCCGCAGGATGTCGTCGACCGTTACCACAAGATGATCAAGGACTCTTTCAAGGAGTTCGGTATCTCGTTCGATGTCTATAGCCGTACCACCAGCGAAACCCACCATAAGTTTGCGGCAGACTTCTTCCGCAAGCTCTACGACGAAGGCAAGCTGACCGAGGAGACGACGACGCAGCTCTATGACGAGGAGGCTCACCAGTTCCTTGCCGACCGTTATGTGACGGGCGAATGTCCCCACTGCCACAACGAGGGAGCTTATGGTGACCAGTGTGAGAAGTGCGGACGCGACCTCAGTCCTACGGAACTCATTAACCCGAAATCGACCATCAGCGGCTCCACCCCCGTGCTGAAAGAGACCAAGAACTGGTATCTGCCGCTGAACGAATATCAGGAGTGGCTGAAGAAATGGATATTGGAAGAGCACAAGGAATGGCGCCCCAATGTCTATGGACAGTGCAAGTCGTGGCTGGATATGGATCTGCAACCGCGTGCCATGACCCGCGACCTCGACTGGGGCATCCCCGTTCCTGTTGAGGGTGCCGACGGCAAGGTGCTCTATGTTTGGTTCGATGCACCTATCGGCTACATCTCCAACACCAAGGAATTGTGTGAGAAAGAACCTGAACGCTGGGGCAGCTGGCAACAGTGGTGGCAGGATGAAGACACGCGCCTCGTCCACTTCATCGGTAAGGACAATATCGTTTTCCACTGCATCATCTTCCCTGTCATGATGAAGGCTCATGGTGGCTACATCATGCCCGACAACGTACCTGCCAACGAGTTCTTGAACCTGGAAGATGACAAGATTTCCACTTCGCGCAACTGGGCGGTATGGCTGCACGAGTATCTGGTCGACATGCCGGGCAAGCAGGACGTGTTGCGCTATGTGCTCACCGCCAATGCACCAGAAACCAAGGACAACAACTTCACTTGGAAAGACTTTCAGGAACGCAACAATTCGGAACTGGTAGCCATCTATGGCAACTTCGTGAACCGTGCCCTGCAACTGACCAAGAAGTATTGGAGCGGTATCGTGCCTGCCTGTGGCGAGTTACAAGACGTAGACCGCGCAGCCCTCGACGAGTTCAAGGATGTGAAAGCAAAGGTAGAGGAACTGCTCGACCAGTTCAAGTTCCGTGATGCACAGAAGGAAGCGATGAACCTCGCACGCATCGGCAACAGATACATCACCGAATGTGAGCCGTGGAAAGTATGGAAGACCGACCCGAAACGTTGTGAGACCATCCTGAACATCTGCTTGCAGTTGACTGCCAACCTCGCCATTGCCTTTGAACCGTTCCTGCCTTTCAGCTCTGCCAAGTTGCGCACCATGCTGAACATGGAGTCGTTCGACTGGAACCAGCTGGGCAGCACCGAGCTTCTGAAGCCTGGTCACCAGCTCAACGAGCCTTCGCTGCTCTTTGAGAAGATTGAGGATGAGGTCATCCAGAAGCAACTCGACAAGTTGGAAGCAACGAAGAAAGCTAACGAGGCGGCTGAATACAAGGCTGCTCCCGTGAAAGATACCGTCTCCTTCGAAGACTTTGAGAAGCTTGACATCCGTGTAGGACATGTCAAACACTGTGAGAAGGTGAAGAAGTCGAAGAAGCTGTTGCAGTTCACCATTGACGACGGCAGCGGCAACGACCGCACTATCCTCAGTGGCATCGCTGCCTATTACGAGCCGGAACAGCTCATTGGCAAGGATGTGCTCTTCGTTGCCAACTTTGCTCCGCGCAAGATGATGGGCATAGAGAGTCAGGGCATGATACTCTCTGCCGTAGACGCTGACGGTAGTCTGCGTGTGACCACCACCCTGCAAGAGGTGAAGCCAGGCTCACAAGTAGGCTGACACCACCCTCGCTGGCATCAGCCAGCAATGACAAAGAGTACCCTAACAGGCACAAATGTATATAGGACACAAGAGAAACTGGGCTGCAAGACTACTGTTGGCAGTATTCTTACCGATGCTTCTGCTATCGGTAACTCATCGCCATGAGTCTTCGCCAGCAGGAAATGCCAGTTGTGAGGAATGTGTTCAGCACGTTCCTCACGCTGGTCATCTGCTGCCCCACATCAATCATGTTTCGGATTGTGTGCTCTGCCAGTTCTTGCAGATCAGCTATGTGATTGCTACCGTAGCCTTTCTGCCGGTTATCCGCCACATTGTGCAATCCTTCTGCCAACCTGCTGTACTGCAGGTGAGCATCAGTATTGCACGCCTTTCTCCCCGCGCCCCGCCTTGTATTGCTTGAATTTCTTTTCGGCATCTATGCCACCAACACTTTCAAGTAATCATTTTTAAACACAAAACAACATGAAGGCCAAGATATTCATGCTGTCAGCACTATGGTATTCCGTAGCGATGACGGCACAAACGGTATCTGATTCCACAGATATCTTCTTCAAGCATCTACAGATAGATCAGGTAGTAGTCACCGGACTGACGGGTGAGAGCAAGCTGCGCGACATGGCAGCACCTGTAAGTCTCGTCACCCACAACGACCTGTTGTCACTTTCTTCCACCAACATCATCGATGCCATAGCCCACCAGCCAGGTATGTCACAGATTTCTACGGGCAGCGGCATCTCGAAACCTGTCATCAGAGGACTCGGCTATAACCGTCTCATCGTCGTCAACGACGGCATCAGGCAGGAGGGACAACAGTGGGGAGACGAGCATGGTATAGAGATAGATGCGCAGGACATAGGCTCGGTAGAGATACAGAAAGGTCCTGCCAGTCTGATGTATGGCTCTGATGCGATGGCTGGTGTACTTATCTTCCACCATCCTCCATTCGCCCCGCTCAACGAGATGGAAGCAAATCTCAGTACTGAATACCAAACCAATAACGGACTCTTCGGCTACTCGGTCAATGTTGGCGGTAACAAGGAAAACATAGTGTGGGACCTGAGGTACAGCGGTAAGCATGCCCATGCCTATAAGAACCCCGTCAACGGCTATGTACCCAACTCACAGTTTCGCGAACAAGCCTTCTCAGCACTCTTAGGCATCAACCGCAACTGGGGACACTCTCACCTGAAGTTCAGCTATTTCAACCTCGTACCGAGCATCATCGAAGGTGAAGGTCACGAACATGCACATGAACATGAAGGTGAGGAGGCGCACGAGGGAGAACATGAGCATGAAGAAGCGCACGGGCACCAGGCCATTGACAACGTCAAGACCTATGGCCACGGCTTGCCTTATCAGCGGGTGAACCACTATAAGGTGGTTTGGGATAACAGCATCCGACTCGGCAACGGCAACCTGAAAGCTATCGTCGGCTACCAGCAGAACCAGCGAAAGGAGTTTGAAGAGAGTGCCGATGAATACAGCCTCTACTTCCAACAGCATACCCTGAACTACGACATGCGCTATCAGATAGAGTTACCGAAGAACTGGAAGGTGGCAACCGGCATCAACGGCATGTATCAGCGGTCGCTGAACAAGGGCGAAGAGTTTCTGATACCTGCCTACAACCTCTTCGACTTCGGCATCTTTGCCACTGCCGACAAGCGCATCGGCAAGGTGCACCTCACCGGAGGAGTCAGACTGGACACCAGAAAGCTACATAGCGAGGCGTTGGCAGAAGACGGCGAACTGCGCTTCAATGACTTCACCCGCCACTTCACGGGAGTTACTGGCAGTATCGGCGGTGTGTGGCATGTCACCGACCGCTTCAACCTACGACTGAACTTGTCGCGCGGTTTCCGTGCACCCAACATGAGCGAGTTAGGCTCCAACGGCATCCATCACGGCACCCACCGCTACGAAATCGGCAACAGAGACTTAGACCCGGAATTCAGCTGGCAGGCAGACCTCGGTGCCGACTTCTCGTCGGAGTACTTTTCAGCACAGGTGTCACTCTTTGCCAACCGCATCAGCAATTACATTTATGCACGCCGTATCTCCGACGCTCAACTTTCAACACTCCGCCCGACCTTGGGTCACTTGCCGCTCGGCGACGAAAGGAGACGATTGCCAGAGCAAGAAGACAAGAACCTTCATACTTCATCCCTTGACACCTACCTCTTCGATGCCGGCGACGCCCGGTTGTTGGGCTTCGAGGCACAGGTAGACGTGCATCCCATCCACTGCCTGCACTTCTACAACACGTTCTCATACGTTGATGCCCGACAACTGCACCAACCTGCCGACAAGAAGTACCTGCCCATGACACCGGCACCACGGTGGCTGTCTGACCTGAAGTACGAGATAATCCATAACGGGCGCATCTTCAACAATACCTATGTAGCCTTCGGCATAGACTGTAACCTGAAACAGAGCCATGTCTACCTCGCCGACGGAACGGAAACACCCACACCTGCCTATACCTTGCTCCATCTGTCGGCAGGAACCGACATTATGATTGGTGGAAAGCGCAGGGTTTCCCTCTACCTGAATGCCGACAACCTGACCAACAAAGCCTATCAAAACCATTTGAGCCGTCTGAAGTATGTGGAACTGGACAACGGCAGCCAGCACAACAGCGTCTACAACATGGGCAGGAACATCACCCTGAAACTGGTCATTCCCCTCTCGTGGGAACTGTAGAAAGGAAAGAGCGTCAATTCCATTAGGTTGATTGAGAAGCCTTTTCGTTCGACAAAGCAAAAGAAAAACGCGTTTTTCTTTTGCTTTGTCCTCGCTTAATCGTACCTTTGTCCCCGTTTTTAATCATAAAGAGAAAGAAAAGAATGGATAAAGTAAGTTATGCTCTTGGCATCGGAATCGGTCGCCAGTTGGCACAGATGGGTGCCGAAGAGTTGAATATCGACGATTTTGCACAGGCCATCAAGGACGTGATTGCCGGTACCAAACTGCAAGTATCAGACTCAGAAGCACAGACCATCGTACAGGAGTTCTTCGCCAACCAAGAGAAGAAACAGCGTGCCGCTGCTGCCGAGAAACACAAGGAAGCCAAGGCAGCCGGTGAGCAGTACCTCGCCGAAAACGCCAAGAAGGAAGGTGTCGTCACCACTGCAACGGGTCTTCAGTATATGGTGCTGAAAGAAGGCAACGGCAAACAGCCGAAAGCTACCGACAAGGTGCGCTGCCACTACGAGGGTATGCTCATCGACGGAACCCTCTTCGACAGCAGCATCCAGCGTGGTGAACCGGCAGTCTTCGGTCTGAACCAGGTCATCGCCGGATGGACAGAGGGCTTGCAGCTGATGAAAGAAGGAGGCAAATACCGCTTCTTCATCCCCTACCAGCTGGGCTATGGCGAACGTGGCGCCGGTGCCAGCATCCCCCCCTTCGCTGCCCTTGTCTTCGATGTAGAGCTGATAGAAGTGGTATAAATAATAGGTAATAGAACAGGAAACAATAAAAATATAACAACAACAAGACAAATGAAAAAACTGACAATCGTAGCCCCGATGATGGCTATTGCTGCCGCTACACTGGTGTCTTGCGGCAACTCTGCTCCGAAGGCAGAACTGAATGATGACATCGACACCCTTAGTTATGCCATTGGCATAGAGCAGTCGCAGGGTATCAAGAGTGCGCTTCCGCAGATGGATATCGATACCGCATATATCGATGAGTTCGCAAAAGGCATTGCTGATGCCGCACAAGGTGCCGACGACAAGAAGAAGGCAGCCTACAATGCCGGCATTGGTGTAGGTCAGCAGCTGAACATGATGCTGAAAGGCTTTAGCCGCCAGCTCTTCGAAGGCGACTCCACCAAGACCTTGTCACTGAAGAACCTCGTGGCTGGCTTCATCGCCGGTACCACAGGCAAGGATGCCAAGATGACCATTGAGCAGGCTCGTATGTTCGGACAGTCCAAGTCTGAAGCTATCCAGATGAAGAATGCCGAGCAGAAGTTTGCCAAAGAGAAGAAAGCCAGCGACGACTTTATGGCTGCCGCAGCCAAGAAGCCGGGTATCCAGAAGCTGGGCAAGGGTGTTCTCTATAAGGTGCTGAAAGAGGGTAAGGGTGCCACTCCTTCGACCAACGCTACTGTCACCATGAACTATGAAGGAAAGAACATTGAAGGAAAGGTCTTCGACAAGCGCGACGGTGCCAAGATGCCTATCTCTGGTGCCATCCCAGGCTTTACCGAAGCCATCTCACACATGCCTATCGGCTCGAAGTGGGAAATCTACATCCCCTATACCTCCGGCTACGGAGCACGTCAGGCTGGTCCAGACCTGAAGCCGTTCTCAGCACTTATCTTCACCGTTGAGCTGCTGGGTGCGGAGGAACCGAAAGTAGGCAATGCCGCAGCACCACAAATCAATCAGTAAGCGCATCATGAAGAAGATCATATTACTGGCACTCGTCGTCGTGGCGAGTGCTTCTTTTAGCACAGTGAGTGCAAAAGACAAGAAAGAGAAGAAGGGCGTTGTAGCAGCGGTGCCGCAGAAAGCTGCCCCCGCTACTGCTGCCGACTCCCTGAGTTATGCAGCAGGCATGGCGATGACCGAAGGACTCTCCACTTACCTGCAACGCCAGTATGGACTGACAGAGAGCCAGATGCCGGATGTCGTCCGTGGCTTCAAAGAAGCCATCAGCCACCGCAACGACAGCACCTTCAAGGCATACGCTGTCGGCATGCAGATTGCCGAGATGCTGCAAGACCGCATGTTGCCCGGACTGAAAGGTGACTTAGACAACATCAGTGACAACTTTGTATTCGACGGCTTCACGGCATCGTTGGAAAAAGACTATACCGTCTACACCGACTCTGCTGCCCGCAAGACCTTTGAAGAGGGTAGGAAGGCAGCCATCGAGAAGCGCAACCAAGGCTACAAAGCTGAAGGTGAACGGTTCCTTGCCGAGAACAAGACAAAGCCAGGCGTGAAGACCACTGCCAGCGGACTGCAATATAAGGTGCTGAAGGCAGGCAACGGTCCAGTTCCGACCATCAACGACAAGGTGGAAGTCGTCTATGAAGGCAAGACCCTCGACGGCAACGTCTTCGATGCCACTGCCAAGCACGGCACCAAGAGCGACAAGTTTGGTGTCGGCGGACTCATCAAGGGATGGACGGAAGCCCTCACCATGATGCCGGTAGGTTCGAAGTGGGAACTCTACATCCCGCAGGAACTGGCTTACGGAGAGCGTGGTGCCGGTCAGAACATCAAGCCGTTTGCCACACTCATCTTCACCCTTGAACTGCTGGGCATAGAAGAACCGGCAAAGAAGGATGAGCCTGCAACGAAGAAAGGTGCTGCCACTACGGGCAAGAAGACGGTCACTCCTCGTAAAAGAAAGTAGCAGTAAGCAGGAAAAAGTCGCTCTTTCTGTCGCATTAGCGCGGAAATAGCAACCAAAAAGCAACAAAATGCGTCCTCTGGGCGCATTTTCTCTTTCATTTTGTTGTCTGTTTCATTTATTTTACCTACTTTTGCTGACACTTTGTAAGACAGAGCCGCCTGCAAGCAGCCAAGAAAGCCCGCTTTGCAGCGGTGTTTCTCCCTGCAAAGCGTTAGGGAAAGACACTTGAAAGTAGAAACAACTAAAAACCAAATAACAATGGAAAAGATAGACAACTTAGACCGAAAGATACTGAACATCCTGTCGCAGAATGCACGCATACCGTTCAAGGATGTGGCTGCGGAGTGCGGCGTGTCGAGGGCTGCCATCCACCAGCGCGTGCAACGACTGATAGAAGAGAACGTCATCACAGGCAGTGGATTCGATGTCAACCCCAAAAGCCTCGGCTACAGCACCTGCACCTACGTAGGACTGAACCTGGAGCGCGGCAGTATGTATAAAGAGGTGGTAGAACGGCTCTGCCATATACCCGAAATCGTGGAGTGCCATTTCACCACTGGTCCCTATACCATGCTGGTGAAGCTTTACGCCCGTGACAACGAACAGCTCATGGACTTGCTGAACAACCAGCTGCAGAGCATCCCCGGTGTGGTCAGCACCGAGACGCTCATCTCACTGGAGCAGAGCATCAAGCGGGAAATACCCGTGAAGGTTGAAGGTTAGAAAGTTCTTGCCCTGCAAGCGACCCAAGGTCGAGCGGAGGGATAAAGTAAAAAAAGCATGAAGAGTTTCCGTTTACAAGACTATTTAAACGAGATATATGCTTCGTATCCTGGCAGGAAGGCGAAGCCAGTCATAGGTATCACCGCCAACTACAGTGATGGCGATGCCTGTCTGCGCGACCGTTACTACAAACAGATTATCGAAGGTGGTGGTGTCCCCCTGCTGATACCACCCGTTGCCGACAAGGACGTGCTGGTCAACACGCTGGAAAGGATTGACGGACTGCTGCTGACTGGCGGCGGCGACTACAACCCGTTATGGTGTGGCGAAGAACCTTCACCTGAATTGCACGGTATCAATGCCGAGCGCGACCTGCCCGAACTGCTCATTACCAGGCTGGCATACCATCGGCAAATACCCATGCTGGGCATCTGCCGGGGCATTCAGACCTTGGCGATGGCACTCGGCGGCGAGGTAGAACAGGACATCTGCAAAGGGAGAACGAAGGAACGTGAGAACGAAGGAGCGAAGGAACGAGGAGGCGAACCGTTAATCAAACACAGTCAGGATGCCGACCGCAGCGAGGCTACCCACAGTGTTGCTGTAGAAAACGACTCTATACTCTACCAGTTATACTTCTCAACCCTCCGCTCGACCTTGGGTTGCTTTCAGGGCAAGAACCTTCTTTACGTCAACTCTTTCCACCATCAGGCAGTGCGCTCACCAGGTAAGCGGTTCCGCGTAACGGCAACGGCTCCCGACGGCGTCATCGAAGCGATGGAAAGCTGTGAAGAAAAAGCCATCATGGGTGTACAGTGGCATCCCGAATGGCTGGGCAGCGACGGGCAGCCCCTGTTCCGCTGGTTGGTTGAGCAGGCTGATGTCTACCGTCGTGCCAGACAACTGCACCAGAAGATTCTCACCATCGACACACATGTCGACACCCCGATGTTCTTTCCGCAGGGCATCCACTTCCATCAGCGCGACCCACGCATCCTCGTAGACTTGCACAAGATGACGGAAGGTGGTCTGGATGCCGTCTTCATGGTGTCCTATCTGCCACAACCCAAGCCGGGAGAGGCTTTCAGCGATAAGGTTACGTTCCCAGCTTCCCACTCCCCACTCCCCACTCCTCACTCTTATGCCGATGCCATCTTCGACAAGATAGCGTCTATCGTCGAGGAGAACAGTGACTATCTCGCCCTGGCACGCACACCCGATGACCTCTATGCCAACAAGGAGGCGGGCAAGAAGTCTATTGTCTTGGGCATAGAGAACGGACTGGCGATAGAAGACGACCTGTCGCTGCTCACCCACTTCAAGGACAGGGGCGTAGCCTACATCACCCTCTGCCACAACGGTGATAACCTCATCTGCGACTCGGCACGAGGCGAGCACACCCATGGCGGAGTGAGCACCTTCGGCGAACAGGTCATCAGCGAGATGAACCGCTTGGGCATCATGGTTGACCTCAGCCACGGCGGTGAGCAGTCGTTCTACGATGCACTCGACATCAGCTTGAAGCCTATCGTGTGCAGCCACAGCAACTGCAAGGCGCTCTGCGACGTGCCGCGCAACCTTACCGACGACCAGCTGCGGGCACTCGCCAAGAAAGGGGGCGTGGCGCATACCACCCTCTACCACGGCTTCCTGCGCACCAGCGACGAGGCTACCATCCGCGATGCCGTAGCCCATCTGGAGCATGCCATCAGCATCATGGGCATCGACCACGTAGGCATAGGTACCGACTTCGACGGCGACGGTGGCGTTCCCGGCTGTGCCGATGCCTCTGAAGTCATCAACTTCACCATGCAACTGCTGCGCCGACGCTATTCTGACGAAGACATCCGCAAGATATGGGGCGGCAACTGGCTGCGCGTATGGAGGGAAGTGGAAGGTTGAAAAATTGAAGAATTGAAAACCGTAAACTGTAAATTGTGAGTTGAAAGTTGAAAACCGTAAACTGTAAATTGATAATGAGATACCAATGTTGGACTATGGGCTGGACACTGCTGTTGCTCTTTGCCCTCGCTGCCTGCAAGTCGGCAAAGAAGGACGTCACCGTCGATGCCGAACCAGTAGGACCGGCGTTCAATGCCGACTCTGCCTATGCCTTCTGTCAGGCACAGTGCGATTTCGGACCGCGCACCATGAACTCTGAGGCTCACGAGCGCTGCGGCGCATGGATAGCCGGGAAGTTCCGGCAATACGGGTGCAAGGTGACCGAACAGAAAGCCGACCTGAAAGGGTATGACGGGACCATACTGAAGGCTACCAACATCATTGCCGCCTACAACCCGCAGGCTACCACACGCATACTGGTCTGTGCCCACTGGGACAGCCGCCCCTGGGCAGACAACGACCCCGACAAAGCCAACCATAAGACTCCCGTGCTGGCTGCCAACGACGGTGCCAGCGGTGTCGCCGTCATGTTGGAGATAGCACGCCTGCTGAAAGATTCCGTAACAGCCCAGCCCCTCCCAGGGGGTAGGCATAGTCTCCCCCTCGGCATCGACTTCGTATGCTTCGACGCCGAAGACTGGGGATTCCCCATGTGGGAGACCGACATGGAAGACCCGGGCGACACCTGGGCACTCGGCGCACAGTACTTTGCCAGCCACCTGCCCACGGGCTATGAGGCACGCTTCGGCATACTGCTCGACATGGTGGGCGGCGAGGGAGCGCAGTTCTTCAAGGAAGGCTTGTCGATGGAGTATGCCAACGCCATCGTCAACAAGGTGTGGGCAGCAGCGAAGGCTGCCGGACAGGGCAGCTTCTTCCCCGACCGAGAGGGCGGATACGTCACCGACGACCACCTGCCGCTGAACAAGACTGCCGCCATCCCCACCGTCGACATCATACCCTTCTATCCCGACTGCTCTGCCAGCAGCTTCGGACCGACATGGCATACCGTCAACGACGACATGCAGCACATCGACAGGAACACGCTCAAAGCCGTCGGACAAACCGTCATACAGGTGCTCTTCAGCGAAGAGTAGCGGGCGGACACCGAGATTTCCGACAAAGAGACATAGAGAACGACTTCAGTGTAGAATGATACTTTTCGAGCGCAATCCTACGCTGTGGTGCCCCTACAGGGAAATAAAAAAATAAAATTATACATACGACACCGGCGCTGTAAACCACTAATTCATAGCGACTTACGCGACTAAGGTCGCATAAAGTACTACACTTTTAGGCGAAAGTCGAACACCGACCTTCCAACTACTATGAGTTTGCAAGCCAACTACTATGTAGTTGCGTTCCAAACTCATAGTAGTTGGAAGGCAA
>ODAI010844602.1_pt1 | contig 35968 bp, 38 predicted proteins | sample 1539321 | NCBI WGS metagenome assembly ODAI01 (sample SAMN02144231, study PRJEB22623) | gut metagenome | biome: sheep rumen | host: Ovis aries | place: New Zealand
ACCTGCGTTTCTGAAAACATTCGGTGCCACTTCACAACAAAGCCTAAGCATCTCATCGGCAACAGCCTTTATTTCCCACTGTGCTCTGTTGCAGCAGCGGTGTTCAAAAAAGTTGAACAGACTTCTTACATTCATAGTCACAACGATCTTGGTCTCACAGGCATTGGGAAGAACAAATCTGGCATCTTCATTTGCTTTTTTTCTGGCATTACGAGCTGCTGTTTTCTCATCCTGACCCAAGGCCATAAACTCAGCCTTGTGCTTTTCTGTAAGCAGTTCAGCGATCTTGTGATAGCTTTCTACAAGCATATCCATAGTGCGGTCAAATTCTTCCTTAGCTTCAGGCAATTCTTCTATCTCAGGAGGAGTAATGAAATCAAAACCATCCTCATTGACATAACGCTGGCTTTTCTGTGAATATGAAGCTATCCTGTGCCTTACAAGCTGATGTGAGCAGGCGCGCGATATCCCTTCGATACCAAAAGTGAAGCTGACGTGTTCCATAACGCTCTCATGACCGATGGCAGCAAGCATATTGACGAATTCAGCTGTTTTTTCTTCGGTAAGTCCATCTTTTAGAGATCCGATATCGCTGCTTGAATAGCAAAGTTTAGCTGCAGTAGCAATAATTTTTTCGGGTTCTGGAGTATGGGCTATAAGCATTACTTTCATCATTCAACTATCCTTTCATATCATAGTTATATTTATTATAACATTAAATTCTAATCAAGTCAACAAATATTCGTAAATTTAACAAAATGACTACGAAAAAAAGGCAGATAAACTCTGCCTTTGAATAATTTTATAATCCTATTTGACCGCAAGAAGCTGTTCTTCAGCATTTTCAAGCATAAGCTCGGTAATATTATCACCGCCCATTATTCTGGCGATCTCATATTTTCTGCCCTCGTGATCAAGTTTTCTTACGCTGGTAACAGTACGGCCGTCAACAATGTTTTTTTCAATAAGCAAATGATTATCTGCCATAACTGCGATCTGAGCAAGATGGGTAACACAGAGAACTTGTCTGTGTCTTGAGATCTCACGGAGCTTCTGACCGATTTTCTGTGCTGCTCTTCCGCTTACACCTGTATCTATCTCATCAAAGATAAGCGTATCTATCGAATCCTTTTCAGCAAGTACACTTTTCAGCGCAAGCATTATTCTTGAAAGCTCACCGCCGGAAGCGATCTTGGCTATAGGTCTAGGTTCTTCACCGACATTTGCGGATATAAGAAACTCTATATTATCCATTCCGTTCATTGTAAGCTTGCCATGCTGCTGCTCAACGACCAGCTTGACATTCGGCATATTAAGAAATCCCAGTTCTCCTGTGACCTGATCAACAAAACGTTCAGCTGCATTTTTTCTGAAATCCGAAAGTGTTTTCGCTTTAAGAGATACCTCCGTTAGCAGACGGCTTTTTTCATCTTCCAGCTCCTTGGCGCTCTGTTCCGAACTTGTCAGCTCATCTAGTTCTGCCTGACTGGTATCCATGGTATTTATGACATCACTGAGCTCAGGACCGTATTTCTTGCATATCCTTCTAAGTTCATCTGAACGTTGATTCAGCCAATCAAATCGTTTTGGGTCAACATCAAGTCTATCAAGTATATTTGAAAGTTCTCCTGAAATATCATCGAGTTCTATTATCGCAGAATTCAATCTGTCATTGAGCGGAGCAAGTTCTGACATGATATCACTATAAGGATATATCTTATCAGAGCATTCTGAAACAAGTTCGGAAATACCGGCAGTATCATCATCACCTGAAAGCATCATCTGTGCTGCATAGACTGCTTCGGATATAGCAACCGAATTTTTTGATACCTCAAGTTCTGCAGAAATCTGCTTTTCCTCGTCGGGATCTGTAATATCGAGAGTACGTATCTCGGAGATTATATCTTCAAGCTCGGAAATACGCAATGCCTTCCTGCCTTCTTCTTTATGAAGCTTATTAATCTTCTTGGCAATATCCTGTAATTCACGGAAAGACTTCTGATAATCTGAGATCAGAGCTTCAGAACCTGCGTAACCGTCAAGTATATCAATATGCTTTTCCGGTGACATCAGGATTTGATTGTCATGCTGACCGTGTATATTCACCAGAATACAGCCGATATCGCGAAGAAGAGATACATTAACCGGTCGCTGATCTATTCTTGCGACACTGCCGCCGTCAGAACGTATCTCTCTTGTCAGAAGGATCTGACCTTCTTCACATTCAATACCCATATTTTTAAGCTGTTCAAGCACAGTTCCATGAATATCAGTAAAAAGCCCAGATATAACGGCCTTATCTGCCCCGGTACGGACTATATCCTTGGTAACACGCTGTCCGAGTATAGCATTGATACCGTTTATCAGTATAGATTTACCTGCACCTGTTTCACCGGTAAAAGCGTTAAAGCTCCCGTTAAACTCAATTGATGCTTTTTCAATCACTGCGAGATTTTCGATATAAAGCTCTCTTAACATTTATTTTTCGTCCTTGCTGTACAAAATAGTATTAAGCTCGCGCACTAGTCTTTCGGCATCTTTCTGTGTTCGCATAAGCATGAAGATAGTATCGTCACCGGCAATGGTACCAACTGAATTCTCTATATCAGTATTATCAAGCTTAGCACATACTGCCTGAGCCATACCAACATGGCATTTGATCACAACAGTATTTATAGCATGATCTACACATATAACAGAACTATGTAATAGTCTGAGTGTATCACTGCTGCCACTGTCAAGTCCTTCCCTGCTAAGACGGGGTACAGAGTATCTGCTGACACCAAGTTCATCGCTGACCTTTATCAGTGATAACTCTTTTATATCCCTGGAAAGAGTAGCCTGTGTCACTGTCATACCATTTTCTTCCAAAGCTGCTCTGAGATTTTCCTGAGTATCTATGACTCTTTCCTGAACAAGCCGAAGTATAAGTTCATGACGATCGGTTTTCATAATTATCCCTCCGTATCTTTAAGAGGTCTCATAAGTTTATTATTGACCGATGAAAAAAAGCTTCCGCCACAGATATCAATGATGTCAAGACTTTCCTTTGCACGGCGTATACTTATCTCATCACCGTCAGACAACCTGTATACAATATTTCCATCCACATTGAGATGTACATGGGCATTATCTGCTGTATGGCATTTTACCTTGATATCGCTGGAAGACGAGAAAATCATCGATCTGGCAAATAACGTATGAGGGCATATCTGAGTAAATTCTATACATTCCATCTCAGGTTCTATTATAGCACCGCCTGCCGAAAGCGAATAAGCCGTTGCACCTGTTGCTGTGGAAAATATAACACCGTTCGCTCTGATGAGAGAAACTATCTGACCATCTTTGACAACTTCAAAATCAGAGATCTTACAGTCATCAGACCTTGACACAACAACATCATTCAAAGCTGAATATGTGTCTTCCTTGCCGCTTGCAGATGCTTCAAGCATCATTCTTCTGCTGATAGTATACTTGCCTTCCTTCAGGTTACGAAGAAGATCAAGCTGAGAATGCTCAAGGGATGCCATAAAGCCAAGTCTGCCGCAGTTTATTCCGAGTATAGGTGTTTTAAGACGTGAAGCACGACCGGCACACTTAAGTATCGTACCGTCACCGCCGATCGCTATAATAATATCAGCATTATCCATGCACTCCTCTGTGCTGCCGAAAACCATACCTTCAACATCTGAAAAAACGTCTTTATACTTCTCACTTACAGAGAAACCTATACCGCAGCTGCGAAGGACATTACAAGCCTCAACAGTAAATTCTTCACAGCGATTTTTTCCAAGATTCGGATATAAAAATACTTTCATTTCAATCACCTACTAAAAAAGCATTGTCAACAAGCTTTTTCAAATCAATAGGAGCAGACTTGGACATACCGTCTTTAACAAGATAAGCCAAATATTCCCTGTTTCCGTCACCTCCGGTTATTACTGACGGAACGATACCCTTTACAGATAATCCACAATCAGTAAAAAACACAGTCATACTGCTAAGAACACGGAGATGATCCTTTTTATCCCTGACAATACCTTTTTTGTTTAAAGCTGACTTTCCGGCTTCAAACTGCGGTTTGATCAGTACCGCCATTTTACCGCCCGTTCCTAGACATGACACCAGCGCATGAATGACCTGTGTCAGAGATATGAAGGAAAGATCAACACTGATGAATCCGACAGATTCAGAGAAATCGTCAGGTGTCAGATATCTTGCATTAACACCTTCCATATTGATAACACGCTCATCTTTAACAAGACTTTCGTCCAGTTGACCGTGGCCTACATCTACAGCATAAACCAGTCTGGCTCCGCGTTTAAGCATACATTGGGTAAAGCCTCCGGTCGAAGCGCCAATATCAGCACATACAACATCGGATATATCAAGCTGAAAAGCTTGAAAAGCTGTTTCCAGTTTGATAAGACCTCTTCCAACATAGTCAAAGCTGCTGTCATCTACCTCGATCAGATCGCTGTCACCAACCTCGGCAGCAGGCTTGGTACAGACCTTGCCGTTTATCCTGACACAGCCTGACTTGATCATAGATTTGGCTCTTTCCCTGCTTTTAGCTAAAGCCTTTTCTGTAAGATAGATATCAAATCTCATGTCCTATCCTTTCTTCGATAGTACGAGCTATTTTATCTGCCGAAAGTCCAAGTTCATCCAGAAGCACATCGGGTTCACCATGATGTACCAGGGACTTTATATTGAAGGCTTCAACATTTCCGCAAAGTGCAGATAGTTTCTGTGAAATAGAGCCTTCAGAATAAGCTTCTTCAAAAAAGAATACCTTATCATATTGCTTTAAAGTATCAATAACAGTATCTGACAAGGGAAATATCTTTACAAGCTTCATAACGTCACAATCTATATTTTTACTTTTGAGAACAGAAGCAGCCTTTTCAACGTTGCTGTATATTCTACCGTATGATACAAGCAGTACTGAACTGTTGTGTTCAGTTATATAAGTGCCTGTGCTGACAGTGTCAAGTAAATTACCTGACGGTTCTTTTCCTCTCGGATAACGTACTGCAACGATACCCTTATCCTCAAATAAAGCTTTTTTAAGGCACAGCCTGAGCTCGTCATAATTTGAAGGAGAATATATAGTTATATCCGGAACAGCTGTCAGGAAAGATATATCAAAAATACCCTGATGAGTCTCGCCATCACTGCCCACTATACCTGCACGGTCAACACATATAACAGCATGAAGACCTCCTATAGCAAGATCATGTATAAGCTGATCATAGCTGCGCTGTAAAAAAGTGGAATATACAGCAAAAACAGGTATCATGCCTGCAGAGGCAAGACCTCCGCAGAAAGTAACTGCGTGTTCCTCAGCTATTCCTACATCGAAAAATCTATCGGGAAAACTCTTTGCAAAATATTGCAGACCTGTACCGTATTTCATAGCTGCCGTTATTGCGCATATACGTTTATCTGAACGAGCCAGCCTGCAAAGTTCCTTACCCATTACAGTAGAAAAACTGTCAGCACTGACCACATCCGGATTACCTGTGGATATTTCAAATGATCCGACACCGTGAAATTCACCCGGATTAGCCTCTGCCGGACCGTAGCCCTTGCCTTTTATTGTATTTACATGAATGAAAACAGGTTTTCTGAGTGATTTTGCTGCACGCAGCCCTGCTTCAAGCTCTTCTATATTATGACCATCTATAGGTCCAATAAATTCAAAACCAAGCTCATCAAACATTGTGCTGTGAAGAAGCATATTTTTGAATGCATTCTTGGATGATCTGACAACATACTTGACCGGCTGACCTACTACAGGTGTAGCATCAAGTACTTTTTCTACAGCAGATTTAGTCTTTTTATACGAGGATTTAGTTCGCAACGTCGAAAGATATTTTGCCATACTACCCACATTACGAGAAATTGACATCTCGTTATAATTGAGTATAACTATGATATTCGTATCGCTCTTACCCGCATTATTGAGCCCTTCAAAACTCAATCCACCTGACATAGCGCCGTCACCAAGTACAGCGATAGCATGGTGATGATCACCTTTCAGCTTATTAGCGTAGGCTATACCAAGAGCTGCTGAGATGGAATTTGAGCTGTGTCCGCTTATAAAAGCATCATGCTCGGATTCATCGGGACGGCAAAATCCGGATATCCCACCCTCTTTACGAAGGGTAGAAAATTTATCGCGCCTGCCTGTAAGGATTTTATGTGTGTAAGCCTGATGACCTACGTCCCATACTATTTTATCCTTCGGAGAATCAAAAACCCTGTGCAGAGCTACTGTAAGCTCAACTGTTCCAAGATTTGAAGCCAGATGCCCGCCGTTTTTTGAGACAGTCTTTATCAGCATTGTCCTTATTTGTCTGCAAAGATCATTACACTGTTCAGTCGTCAGCTTTTTGAGGTCTGCAGGCAGATCAAGACGATAAAGATCAACTTTTTTGTCCGCCATTAATCTTTAACTCCCTTCGCTGAGATCATGAGCGTCTTTCAAGCAGCTCGCGGGTAAGCTCGAAAACAAATTCGTTATTTTCAAAATTCTTCAACGCACCAAGAGCCGTGACAGTAAGCTGAGCAGCTTTCTGTCTTGAACGCTGCAGTCCAAGCAGTGACACATAGGTATTCTTATGCTGTTCGCTGTCGCTACCGATCGGTTTTCCAAGCTCTTCAAATGTGCCAGTAACATCAAGGATATCATCCACGATCTGGAAAGCTCTGCCCATAGCCTGTGCATAATCTGCAGCTGCTGGGATGTATTCCATCTTTCCGGAAAGCACGACTCCCATAACACAGGCGGCTTCAATAAGAGCACCTGTTTTACATGATTGAAGCCGATTCAGTGTTTCGATATCTATTACTTCATTTTCTGTTTCAAGATCTATTACCTGACCGCCGATCATACCATCAGTTCCTATGGCCTTTGAAAGAACTGAAACGAGCATAACAGCAGTTTCAGCGGAGATGGTCCCCTCCATAGCACAATCAGTTATAACTTCAAAAGCGAGTGTATTGAGGGCATCACCTGCAAGCAGGGCTATATCCTCACTAAACGCCTTATGACATGATGGTTTTCCTCTTCGGAAATCATCGTTATCCATACATGGAAGATCATCATGTATCAATGAGTAGGTGTGAATAAGCTCTACCGAACAAGCGACCTTTATCATTTTATCGATATCCTCTCCGCCGCACATACGGTAGAATTCAAGCACCAATATCGGTCTGAGCCTTTTACCGCCGGCTGTAAGGGAATACTCCATAGCTTCCAGTACAACACTCTGAAGTTCTGGTTTATTTTCAGTGAATCTCAACAGCTGCTCATCTATTTTAGCACAGTAGGCTTTCAGTAGCTGTTCGTGTCTATCAGTCATCTGTATTATCTCCGTTCATATTTTTTACAGTGAGCTTTGCGTTTTCCAGCATTTTTTTGCTGTCCACAGTCAGACCCACGCCCTCTTTATAAAGATCAAGCGCCTTATCAAGAGGAAGTTTATCACTTTCAAGCTGCCTGACTATATCATCAAGTCTCTGCAGATTTTCTTCAAATGTCATTTATATCAGCCTTTCGGTCATTGATCTTAGTTATTACAGCATCCGCACTGCCATCGGAAAACCTCACTCGGACATCCATGCCCTCCTTTAGTTCACTTACAGAAGTCACGGCTGTGTCATCGTTTTCTACAAGCGCATATCCTCTTCTAAGAACATTGAAAGGACTGAGAACCTGCAGCTGCGATGCAGCCCTGTCAAGCCTTAGTTCACTTAGCCTGAGTTTGTTTTCAAAAAGCATCCTGAGTTTAGTTTCAGCTTCTTTTAGTCGTTTTTCTGATTCAATAAGGCGACGCTTAGGTGATGATGCTTTCAGCCTGGTATCAAGCTTTTCTACATCGATCATTTTTTCACGCAGGTATAAGCCAAATGCCGTGTCAAGCCTTGCTTTCATTACATTAACAGACGAATAGAGATCCGTAATATCTGGCGTAGCAAGTTCAGCAGCTGCTGACGGAGTCGGTGCACGCATATCAGCGGCATAGTCTGTAAGCGTTGTATCAGTTTCGTGGCCAACAGCAGATATTACCGGTGTAGCACATTCAGCCACAGCCATGACAACGCATTCGGAATTGAAAGCATTAAGGTCTTCTGAAGAACCTCCGCCCCTTGATAAAATGATCGTATCAGAACCACTTATGTCAGCAGCTCTCAAAGCAGCTGCTACAGAAGAAGGCGCAGTATCACCCTGTACTGTAGCCGGATATATCTCCACTGTACATAAAGGATATCGTCGCCCAACTATATTAAGTATGTCCTGCAAAGCAGCACCGCCAGATGAAGTTACAACAGCAAGCTTTTTCGGTACAAGCGGTATCTGCTTCTTTTTTTCTTGATCAAATATGCCAAGTTTTTTCAATTTCTCTTTGAGGAGCTCTGTCTGTGCGTAAACTATACCGGTATTACCGAGTATAGCTATCTCTGTAGCGATTATCTGACAGCTGCCCTCTCGTTCATAGACCTCGACATCGCCCATAACAAGGACGCTCATACCATTTTCAGGCAATGCTTTCAGCTTTTTTACACGTCCTGCGAACATGATGCATTTAATCGAACTTGATTCGTCCTTTATTGTAAAAAATGCATGACCGGTCTTGAAATGTATATTGAAATCAGATATTTCTCCTTTTACAGCAGCGCCTTTAAATTTAAGTTCCTGCTTTATCTTGAAAGCCATCATTCTGTTCAACTGACTTACTGTAAGTACGCTCATTAAGCCTTTCCTTTCAATGCTGCATAAAGTGCAATTCCAACTGCATTATCCCCTGAATACTCAGGAGCGGCAAAATATGCGTCAAATCTGTTGGAAAGCTGATCGGCAATAAGCTTATCCGCCATGACACCTCCTGCATATATAACAGGCATATTTCCATATTTTTCAAGACCTGCCTTGGTCATCATTGAAATTGTCTCATAGATATAATCCAGACAGAACTTAGACGTATCCTCAGGTGACTCCCCTTTTTCAAGCATAGCTTTACATTTATTTTCAATGCCTGAAAGAGAACAGTCCATCCCGTTAACAGAAGGTTTGATCCTGAAATCCCTGCTGCTTTTACGAGCAAGTGCCTCTAACTCCTCACCGCATGGAAAATCAAGCCCAAGCCTGACACCAAGCCTGTCGATGCACTGACCTGCTTTAAGGTCAGTAGAATGTCCTGCTTCTGTCAAAGAAATGACCTTTTCTTTGTCCCTTTTGCACAGCAGCATATCAGTTGTACCGCCGCTGACATGGAACGCAAGAAAAGGCTCGTCATTTTCAAGAAGTCCGAGTTTGCCGCAGGAATAAAGAGCTGCGAGCACATGACCCTTCTGGTGAGAGGTTCTTGAGGGTTCTATACCCAGAGATGCTGATACAGCTCTGCAAACATTTTCTCCAACCAGAAAGCATGGCATATAAGACCCTACAACTTCTCGTGGAGCATAGGAATAAGCACAGCCTGATAGTTTTGGCACACCGTCAAACAATTCCTCCATAAGCTCAGGAAGCTGTTTTGTATGATGAAACACAGCATCAGATTGTCTTAAACCGCGTTCACCTTTTTTTACAGGCAGCAGCTTTCTGCAGGACTTCACAATGCCTGTACAGCTGTCATACAACGCACAACTCGTTCTGTAATTACTGGTGTCTATACCTAAGTATATGCCCATTAATCCTCGTCCTTTTTGATATCCTTAGCAAATGAACCAAGAAGACCATTTACAAAAGCGATATCAGGTTCAAGCGCATATTTTTCAGTAAGACTTACAGCTTCACTTATGGCAACATTAACAGGAACCTTATCATCATAAAGTGCCTCATAAATAGCCAATCTGAGTACAGACAGATCAACTTTCGGAATACGGCTCACAGCACGCTTGTCAGAATATTTGGATATGATAGAATCAAGCTCATCCTGCTTTTCAAATATACCACGAACAAGAGCCTTGACCTCATCATCTACCGAAATGAATTCGCCCAGTTCCTGAGCGCTATTAAATATATTTTCCAGTTCATCATCCATAAACAGCTTTTCAAAAGACAGCAGAAACGCAGCCTGCCTTACTTCTCGTCTACCTGCCACAAAAACACTCCTAACAAAAAATAATTTGATACACCGATGTTATCAGTGTCAGTCTTCATTAAAATGTACACCGCAAACAGTTACATTTACCTTGGCAACAGTTAATCCAAGCATAGTTTGCACAGCACTCTTGACCTGATCCTGGATCATCTCGGATGCTGAAATAGCATTAGTGCCGTTATTAAGTATGACACCTATCGAAACGGAAAGAACGTCATCAACAAGACCAATCCTAATATTTCCGACGCTTTCCTGTCTGAGCCATATTTGTCTTGGAGTCTTCATAACAGGTGCAACGCCGTAAACACCCTCAACTTCAGTTATGGAATTTGTTATTATCTGTGCTATAACATCCTGATTAATATGAAGACTTTTTTCGACCTTATTGGTGTTTTCTGACATAATGATACCTCCCGTAAATGGATAAGCGGGACATTTGCCCCGATATTTGTATACTTGAATATATTATAACATATTATTCTTCAAAAGTAAAGACGCAGAGCAATAAAAGTGTATATTTTTTCTTTTAGTGAACTTAGAATCGTATTTAAATCACTGTCACCGCTCCTCCAAATTGTCATCCAAAAGTGAACGTATCCTGTCAAGGACAGATACCGTATTTTGTCTATGAAAAAGCATCGAAAAAAACAAACTGACTGATCAGGCATCTGTATAACGCAAATGCCTGATTTTTCCTTTTTCGTCTCGCACTTTGCTCAACTTCGAACTTGTTTTTTGCCTTTATGCTCAAATTTTATGTTATAAATTCAAATTATTTTAATACAAACTTGACATATTGGTTAAATGATGATAAAATAAATACATGAACTGGATGTTAAATATCCAAAAAAGGAGTTGGAAATCCATGCTGAATCATTATAATCAGTCAGACAGAGAAACCGACAGACATGGCATAACTGCGCCCCTTTTCAACTTAATACTATACTGATAGAAGCGTACTCTTGGGGATAAGTGTTTTCCAAAAGGGTGCGCTTTTTAATAGGAGGTAGATTATTATGAATCAAAAACAAGGCATAACACTTACAAAAAAACAGCTGGTAATAGTAGCAGCGATAATCGTACTGCTGATAGCTGGAGGGATCGTGCTGGGGATAAATCTGAGCAGGAAAAACTCGGATAGAATTGGTGATACAAAACCCACACAGCAGGATACAACTTCAAAAGCGAATATTATCGAGCTTGACGAAAATGCAGGCGAATACACAGGCGAAAAACCAAAGGACAACGGAGGTGCTGCCGAAGGTATCAAGATACCCGGATATCCATCCATAACCATAGCCAAGGACACTCAGGACGTCACAATGGCGCTGTTGAACCCAGAGGGCAACCCTTGCTATTTCAAGTTCGTTATAGCACTGAAAGATACCGATGAGACTATCTTTGAATCGAAATACGTTAAGCCCGGTGACTGCATCTACGATGTACACCTTACAAAATCCCTTGAGGAGGGCGAATATCCCGCAGTTATAAAAATATCAACAATATCCCTCGACGGTGAAACGCCATTGAACGGTGCGAACGTTGAGACGGTACTGATAGCTAAGTAAAGGAGTTGATAGAATGAAGATCAAGAAATTAGTCGCCGTATTCAGTGCGGCGGCTGTGATGACGACCTCGGCAGGAGGATTGCCGCTTGGCAATTTTAAGTTGTTAGATAATGTAGTCACGGCGAGTGCAGGTCCACCCGACACTACGGGCGGCAACGGTATAAATCCCGGTACAATTATCATTCATGCTCCCGACCTTTATTTAGCAGGAAACGGAAGCACTGAAAGAGGTTCATGGGTCAATGGTGAAAACTGGAATGCAGGTGCTGATTCAAATAAGATGAGCTATGATAATGATAGCGGGATATACTCTATAAGCTATGAAAATGTTCCTGCCGGTGAGGGTTACGAGTTCAAATTCACACAAGACGGATCATGGGAGGTTTCTTACGGATATAGTACCACTACTGATATAGCTTTGAATGAATGGCATCAAATAGGCACATCAGCAGGAGAAGATTCTAATATCAGTTTCAATCTTGAAGAGGATTCTGACCTGACGATAAAATATGACCTTAATACAACAAAATTCATGGTATCAGCTGCACCTGTTGAAACAGAACCCATCGACGATGTAATTATATCTCAGGGGAAGTTTATACGCATGGGTTCATATAAAGGTGAAGATGTTGACTGGTTCTGTTATAGGATCAATTCGACAGGAGTTATGATGCTAAGTAAATATGTTCTGAAAAATTCAAGCTTTGGTTCTAATTCAACTTATACTGAAAGTAATATTTATAAATGGCTTGATTCCGATGCCAATGGTACTTTTGAATCTGACCTTGGTTTGACAGAGGCTGAAAAGAGTATTGTAAGGACGGTTGATCTATCAAGTACATACGGAGATGGTACTGACAGATTTATTATCCCGGCTTATGGAAATAATGAGCTGAACAAAGGATCTGTAAATCCGATAACACAATACATTTACAATAAAAACACAACAGCTGATATAGTTTGGCTGAGAACTCCGAGAGATTCAACTGACGCAAGAGTCGTGCGTTCCGGGGATGTAAATGTGGCTGCAAGATATAGTGGTGTCACCTATGGACGCGGTGTCAGACCAATGTTCTACCTTGATACCGATGCTCTAAAAAACTTGGCGGTCACGGGATCCGGTACAGAAGATGATCCATATATCTTAGAGGAAAGATACAACATCGGTACTAATATCTCCCCGACAGGCGGCGGTACAGTGTCTGCAAAAGCGATCCGTAACGATACAGAGATCTACAGCGGTGAACTTGCTAATAAATTAGTTGCAGGTTCAACCGTAACGCTGACAGTTAAGCCCAATACAGGATACGATCTTGCAAGTATCAATATAGATAATGGTACTGTTGATATCACGGAAAATCAAGACGGAACATATTCCTTTGTTATGCCGCAAATTGATATTGTTATATCGGCAGTATTTACAAAGCAGAAATTTACAGTAAAATGGAATAATTACGACGGTTCTACACTTGAAGCAGATGAGAATGTTGAATATGGAACAACACCGACATATAATAGTGAAACACCGAAAAAGCCATATGATGGTCAGCATTATTACTTGTTTGATAAATGGTCACCCACAATCGATCCGGTTAACGCAAATATTACATATACGGCACAGTTTGTGACTAATGACCCCGCCTACACCGTAACTATCCCCGCAACCGTTGACCTCGGCGGTGCACCTGCTGCGGTCAGCATAGACAGCATGGAAAATATACCATTAGGAAAGTCTGTGCGTGTTGCGATAGATGGCGATGCAGACGGCAATTTCACGGTTGAGCAGGCTGATGATAAGCTGAGCTACACTATCACGGGCACAAGACCAAGTTTCTATTATGCCGCATCCGATGATACCACACAGCTTGATATAGAAGACGATATGGAAATACTCCACGTTGAGGGTCCAAGCGATACGGGAAATCCACGATATATCGAGTTGAAATTCAACGAACCCGACCAGGAGCCCAAATACGCGGGCGATTACACAGGAACCGTTACGTTTAACGTATCAATATCATAAAACAGGAGGTTTATTACTATGAAAAACACAAAAAGATTTATCATAGGCATGGTAACACTCGCGCTGGTATCGGAAATGGCACCTATGAACGTCTTTGCGACCGAAAACACTATACCGCTCAACGCAAACACCTCTTCAGGCAGTACCGATGTTAAGTACAGCGTAGAGCCCAGCTACACGGTGGTGATTCCCGCAAGTGTCACACTTTCGGACACCTCGACTACAAACGCCACTATCTCGGTGGACGAAACTGCCAAGCCTTTCAAACTGGCTAAGGGTCAGACGCTTTCCGTAAATATCGCGGACGTTGAAACCAACGATTTCAAGGTAAAGTGCGACACTGTTGAAGTCCCCTATACCGTAACGGCAGGCACCTCGACGACTGCTCTTGAAAAGGGCAGCACTGCGGCGGCATTCACAAATGACGACCAGACCGCCAAGACCCTCACCTTCTCGAAGATCGACAGCACCCTTGCGACTGTTGCGGGCGAATATACCGGCACACTGACGTTCGGTATCTCCGTGGAAAATGCCGCACCAGCCAATCCCTAATGCAGCTAATAGCGTAGGTGATGTAGTAACATTCGGCAGCTACAACTGGTATATCATCGACAAGAGCGATAATGGTGTCACGCTCCTAATGCAAAACACTCTTATGAATAAAGCGTACAACGATAGCTTTACAGACGTAACATGGCAAAACTGCTCACTGCGAACATACCTGAACGAAACATTCTACAACACCTTTAGTGCTGAAGATAAGGCAAAGAAAGTAAAGACCAGCAACACAAATCCGAATAACCCGGATTATAGCACAAGCGAAGGAAATGACACAGAAGATTACATCTACCTGCTCAGTATTGACGAGGCAAATGATCTTGATAGCAGCATAAGAGCCAGCGACTCTTGGTGTTGGCTGCGGTCGCCCGGCTACTATTCTTACTATGCGGCGGTCGTCAATGTTGTCGGCAGCGTCCATACGGATGGTAACAATGTAGATGGCGAGCTTGGTGTCCGTCCCGCTTTAAATCTTGAATTTTAAATCTACAAATCCGTCTGAGTAAGTTGAGACGGTTTTGATAGCAAAGTAACTAAAATTTATTTCAGGAGGTATCCACCATGAAAAAACTGATAAGCGGCATGACCGCATTTACAATTGCAAGTATGATGACAGTTACAGCTTTTGCAGAAGCAGCCATCAGTAATACGACTATCACCCCTAAAGGCGGCGACCCTTTTGACGTGAACCCTACCCCCGAAACGGCGGGCGCGACGGTCGAATTTAACGTTGACCCGACCTACACCGTGACAATACCCGCAAGCTTCGAGCTTACAGGCGAATACGGACAACAGTATTCGGGCAGCGGCACCATTCAGACCGGCAAGGTATTCCTGAATGAGGGCGAAAAGATAGTTGTCACCCTGACAAGCGCAAGCAAGTTCAATATGTCCCACGAGGGTGCAGGCGAGTATAAGCTCCCCTACACCGCTGAGGGCAGTTTCGGCAAGCTGACCAACAAGGAAACAGGCGGCAAGGTAGCCGAATTCCCCACCTCGACAGAACCCGCAAGTGCCGGTATCTCTTTCACCACCGATGAGACACCCACATTCGCAGGCAAGTACACCGACCCCGTAGTATTCGGAATTTCTATTGAAAAGGAGCCATCATAATGAAAACTAAAAGATTACTGGCGACAGGAATGGCGCTGACTATGATATCATCTGTATGCACCATCACCGCAAACGCTATGCAGATATTCGTCAAGACCATTACAGGCAAAACTATAACTCTTGATGTTGAACCCAGTGACACGATAGAGAACGTTAAGGCTAAAATACAGGATAAAGAGGGCGTAGCTCCGGATGCACAAAGACTCATCTTTGCAGGCAAACAGCTTGAAAATAACAAAACTCTTGCAGATTACAATATCCAGAAAGAAAGCACCCTGCATATAATCTTTAACCTTACACAAATAGTTCCCGATACCGATAATTTACCTGACCCTAAGCCATCTTCCGCAGGTCTGGAAGTTTCATATGAGGTATCGCCCACCTACACAGTAGTTATCCCCGCAAGCGTAACTCTATCAGACACCGAAGAGACCACCAAGCCAATAACTGCAACAGACGTCAGACTTGCACAGGATTCAAAGATAGTTGTCACCCTTGACAGCGCATCTAATACCGCAAGCGGCAGTACATTCAATGCAAAGATAGGTGATTCCACCGCGAATTACACCATCAAGTCCGATAATGCAGACGTATCGGTAGGCGGTACGGTCGCAGAGTTCGATACCAAGACAGGCGAGCAGTCCAAGACACTGGCATTCTCCAAGGCAACAGGCGCGACCTACGCAGGCAAGCACACCGAAACGCTGACCTTTGGTATAAAAGTTGAATAAGGAGGAACCGATATGAAAAAACTTATAAGCGGACTTTCCGCACTTGCAATACTGGCAATGCCTGTTACGGCGTTCGCAGAACCCACCACGATAAACGAGACAAGCGACCCGCAGTCGGCTAGTGCGGTAATCACCACCGAGATAGCACCTGCATACATCGTGACTATCCCCCTCGACACCAAGGTGACATTCAATACCGAGAATACCGATTTCGGCACCATCGAACTTACAAAGGCACAGCTCGACCCCGGCAAGGCGGTAAAAGTATCCCTGGTCACCGACAGCAAGATGGAGAACAAGGCTGACGAGGAAAAGACCCTTGCATACACCATTTTCGAGGGAACAAGTGATGCCGTTACCGAAAAGGTATTCACTTCCGCAGAATACACCGCAGTAGGTGATAAAACAGACCTTACCATAAATATCACCGCGGAAGACTGGCAGACCGCATACGCAGGTGAGTACAGTGACACCGTGACATTCAATGTTGAATACACTGATGCAGCACCCGAATCATAAGGAGTTGATCGCATGAAAAAATATGCAGTATTCCTGCTTTGTCTTTCCATGCTGACCTGCACCGCCATACCAGCCTTCGCTGAGGGCGAGCAAAACCCGACCACAGGAGAAGCGACCATAGGAACAGAAGTCCCCGAGACCCACGATCTCAAACTTACGATCACAGGTGATGTCGATGTAAAGGTCAACGGTGTAGACGGTAAGGAGTTCACAGTGGAACGACTTTCCGAACCCGTTCTCGAGATCAAAGCTAATGACGGCGAGAAGATCACCAAGGTCGTGCTGAACGGCGAAGATGTCACCAATCAGGTGGTAGACGGCAAACTGAAACTGCCAAGCGTATATGAGGACGGCGTGTATGACCTGTCCATTGAAACAGAACCGATATCCGATTCCTCAAGCAGATCCGAAAGCAGTTCACAAAAGGCTGAAACTGTTTCAACATACAGTACTCAGCCAAACGCAAGCAACGCTAACCCCGCAACAGGTGTTGCAGGCGGTGTGTCGTTAGGCACAGCGGTCCTGCTTGCAGCTATCGGGATAGCAAGAAAAAAAGGCAGTGAAGACGAAGAAGAATGATATCCTGCGAAACAGACCTGACTAGCCATCCGGCAGTCAGGTCTGTTCTTTATGACAAAAATATCATTCTGCAAATAAACACCGTCATATATGAAAATCATAGCACAAAAGGCCCTGACAATATACGTTAACTCATCCTATTTCCATTCGCCTATGTTTACTACCACCCTGACAAAATATCTGAGCGTATCCCATGTGGAATTGCTATCGTAATTTGTCACAAGGGTCGGGTGTTCAAGTTTCAGTCTTCTTACGATCGCGGCACCGAATACTAAAAAGCCTTTTACCCAGCGACAAATGCGCGCTGCTGAGTGGTCATCAACGAACTCATTTATTGCATCACAAATAGCAGCGTAGATTTTGGCGCTTAAATGCTTGAAAGGAACAACAAAATCCGGCAGTTCACGATGATAGTGATAGCACATAGAACAGTAAAAAACTCTCATAGAGTATTTTTCACGCTTTCGGCTATTTTCACGGAAAACAAAACGTCTGCATCTGCCGTTAAATCTCATATGATTACCGCACTCGGGGCAAACTGCTTCTTCTTTACCGAAAATATAATGAATATCGTCTTTGACAAATGCGGAAAAACTCGATACAATAAACATAGTGTATACGATAGCCGAGTTATGATCGCTGATCATATAAGCAAAACGGCTATCTTTTTTCCTTTCTGAAATATGGTTACTAATCATTATATCATATTTCCGAATAAATTAAAAGACGGTATCCTCCCGAACACAAGATCGGGAAGATACCGTTTTGTTTTTGGTTTATCGCTGTTGTTTTCTCATGAGCATTCTGTCCTGGCAAATAGAGTGGTCATCTTGACAAAATAGAGTGTCTGCACCTCGACAGAACGATTCCCTGCATGACAAGATACGTTCACTTCTGGATGACAAATAAGGAGAGTGGTAACAGCCACTTCAGAAAATCGTTATTATATGCATGAATCATAAATAATATAAATAAAAAACGCCACAGTACTTCTGAAAACATATCAGAAATACCATGGCGCAATAGTTCATACTAAGTTCAGATAATAAATCTGATGAAGAGTAAAAACAATATTACTTAGATTTAACAGCTTCCTTAGCCTTAGCAACGATGTTTTCAGCGCAAAGACCAAACTCCTTCAGCAGATCAACTGCAGGGCCTGAATGACCGAACTCATCGTTCACGCCTATTCTAACCTGCTTTGTTGGGCACTTTGCAGTCAGAACGTCTGCAACAGCAGAACCCAGACCGCCGATAATGCTGTGCTCCTCAACTGTCAGAACAACACCGCACTTCTGTGCGTTTTTAACGATGATATCCTCATCAATGGGCTTGATGGTGTGGATATTGATAACAGCAGCGTCGATACCCTCAGCAGCAAGAGTCTTAGCAGCTTCGATAGCTTCACCAACCATCAGACCTGTTGCGAATATAGCGATATCCTTGCCGTCTCTCAGCTGAACACCTTTGCCAAGCTCAAACTTGTAAGTAGCAGGATCGTTGATAACGGGAGCAGCAAGTCTGCCGAAACGCATATAAACAGGACCCTCGTGCAGGATAGCAGCCTCAACGGCAGCTCTTGCCTCGGTATCGTCAGCAGGGTTGATTACTGTCATACCGGGGATAGTTCTCATCAGAGCGATATCCTCGTTACACTGGTGAGTAGCACCGTCCTCACCGACGGAGATACCAGCGTGAGTAGCTCCGATCTTAACGTTCAGGTGAGGATAACCAATGGAGTTTCTTACCTGCTCAAATGCTCTGCCTGCAGCAAACATAGCAAATGTTGAAGCGAAAGGTATAAGACCTGTTGCAGCCATACCAGCAGCTACGCTCATCATATTGCTCTCTGCAATACCGCAGTCAAAATGTCTGTCAGGGAACTTTTTCTTAAAGATACCTGTCTTGGTAGCTGCTGCCAGATCGGCATCAAGAACTACCAGCTTATCGTACTTATCACCAAGCTCAGCAAGCGCGTTGCCGTAGCTTTCTCTAGTTGCAATCTTCTTTACATCAGCCATGACTTAGCCCTCCAGTTCTTTCAGATGTGCGGTAAGCTCCTCAACTGCCTGAGCATACTGCTCAGCATTTGGTGCAGTACCGTGCCATGAAACGTTATCCTCCATGAAGGAAACGCCCTTGCCCTTAGTACTCTTCATAACGATGACAGTGGGCTGTCCGCAGACAGTTTCAGCCTCGTTGAAAGCCTTTTCAAGGGAATCAAAGTCATGAGCATCAGCCTCAACAACATGAAGACCAAAAGCCTTGAACTTGTCAACTATCGGATAAGGAGACATTACGTCACTGATCTTACCGTCGATCTGAAGACCATTGTTATCAACGATCATTACCAGGTTATCAAGTTTATAATGAGCAGCGAACATTGAAGCTTCCCAAACCTGACCTTCCTGTATCTCGCCATCGCCGAGAACAGTATATACCTTATAATCAGCACCCTGATACTTAGCGGAAAGTGCCATACCTGCAGCTACAGATACGCCCTGTCCGAGAGAACCGGAAGACATATCAACGCCGGGGATATGTATGCAGGGATGACCCTGGAGCAGAGCACCGATATGTCTCAGGCTCTTGAGCTCTTCCTTAGAGAAAAATCCTTTTTCAGCAAGTGTAGAATAAAGTGCAGGTGCAGTATGACCCTTTGAAAGAACAAATCTGTCTCTGCTTGCCTCATCAGGCTTATCGGGATATACATTCAGTTTAGCAAAATAAAGATAGGTCAGCAGATCGGCAATAGAAAGGGAGCCGCCGGGATGACCCGATTTAGCGTTATAAACGCCCTCGATAATGCCGAGACGTACCTTTGTGGCAGTTATCTCAAGCTGTTTTTTAAGTGTAGCGTCCATAAAAAAACCTCCAAATTATCTGATTGTTTCGGACGAATGGAAATGATGTGGCATAAAAATGCGAACACGTTCAGCCGAGCACACATGGCTTCACACACACGCATTTCCCTGCCCTTACATCATAAGCAAAGACGTCCGTATATATACTCAAGTGCCGCTGCAACAGCATCCTCCTCGCAGGAAACATCAAGCACAAGGTCACAGACCTTCTTGACTTCATCAACTGCATTTGAGGGGCATATAGCCACATCGGCAGCCTGGAGCATTTCTATATCATTATTATAGTCACCCATGGCAACGAAGGTATAATCCTCCATGCCGCAGAGCTTTCTCATTTTCTCAAGTGCTGATCCTTTAGAAATATTCTGCGGCAGTATCTCATAATACTCCGGAGCACTTCTGACAAAATCAACACCTGTCCAGCCCTTTTGAGCGACATAATGTATGAGTTTTTCCATATTTTCAGGTTCTGTAGCAAACAGAACTTTATACCAATCCCCAGGCATATCATCAACACCGCAGAGAACAGGTTCAACCTTACAGATGACATTATGTTTAGCTTCAAGAGGAGTCATCTGCGGAACATATACAGCGTCAAGTGTAAGTACTTCACACCCTACATCGGGATTATCTCTAAGTATCTCAGAAACTATATCCTTTGTAAAATCGGGAACGAAAACGTCATGTATCTGTTTCTTTGAATTAAGATCATAGACCATTCCGCCGTTACACATAATTATCGGACAATTGACACTGAATGATTCAAAATACTGCTGTGCCGCCTGGATGGCACGTCCCGTTGCAATAGAAAATTTTCCGCCTTTGCTTTGAAATTTTGCTATCGCATCAACACTGCGCTGTCCGGGGATCTTACTTGACGGTAAAAATGTACCATCCATATCAGTTATCAGCAGTACCTTGCTTATATCTTCAAACATTAAAAATGTTATCCTTTCCTCAGCTTTTCAAGTACCTTGACAAAATATACAGGCAATTCGCTGTCAAACTCCATATACTCTTTTGTTTCAGGATGTATAAATCCCAGCTTTTTCGCGTGAAGACACTGACCTTCAAGACCTTTATACGCCTTACCATAAACATCATCACCTAAAACGGGATGACCGATAAAAGCTGAATGAACTCTTATCTGATGAGTCCTGCCTGTTTCAAGCCTGAATTTTACAAGAGAATACTGTCCAAGGTCTTCAAGAACTTCATAGTGAGTAACAGCCTCTTTGCAATTCTGATAAGTAACACACATTTTCTTACGGTCGAATTTACTTCGTCCTATAGGTTCGTTGACGTTACCTGTCGGCTCTTTGAACCTGCCAATACATATAGCATTGTACTCACGGGTAAAATTGTGATCCTTGATCTGCTGAGCAAGAAAATTATGAGCTTTATCAGTCTTGGCAACCATCAACAGACCGCTGGTAAACTTATCTATTCTATGGACAATACCGGGTCTGATAACGCCATTTATAGAGGACAATCTGCCTTTACAGTGGAACAAAAGAGCATTAACCAGAGTTCCGTCGGGATTGCCAGCAGCAGGATGAACAACCATCCCCTGAGGTTTATTTACAACAAGCAAAGAATCATCTTCGTAAACGATATCTATCGGGATATCCTGTGGTTCGGCTTTAAGTTCCTCAGCCTCAGGTATCTCAACTGAGATAGTATCACTGTTTTTTATTTTGTAATTCTTGCTTACAATATTACCGTTAACAAGCACACAGCCGTCGTTCACAAGTTTTTGAAGGGATGACCTAGACATTTCGGGTAATTGTTTAGATAATACCTTGTCGATCCTGTCTCCGATATTTTCCTCAGAAACTGTAAAATTATAATGATCGCTCATGAAGCATTACCCTTATTTTTGTCAAGTTTCTTTGCTTTACTTGATTTAACATCTGCCACTAGGATCGACAGACAAAAGAATACTGCACCTAAAACGATGCAAATATCTGCAAAATTAAATATAGGGAAATTTATCGGTTCAAACTTGATATAGTCAATTACTTCGTGCATCCTGACCCTGTCTATCAGGTTACCTACACCACCTGCAATTATCATAGCAACCGATACGATTTCAATTTTAGAACCTTTACGCACCTTGTACATATAAAATATGCCAGCAATACATACAAGTATCGGTAACGAAACCAAAAACCAGGTTTTTCCTGACATAATACTCCATGCCGCTCCCGTATTTCTGATATGAGTCAAACTGAATATCTTGAAATCGCCAAACTTAATTACTTCGATCACCTTACCAAGTTCTATCTTACTGTCTACAACCAATTTAAGTACCTGATCTACCACGATCAGAAATGCAGCCAGCATAAGTGAAAGTGCGAACATTTCACACCTGCCCTCCAAGAGTATTTTAAACCATCAAAAGGCCCTGCGGATACAGAGCCTTCATAGACCTATTAACCGTTCTTTTTACCGAACTGAAGATCATCCGGATTGGGCTTGTGTATTACCGGATCAAAGGAACCGGTGTTAAGCACTTTATCGAGTTCAGCTGTGGAAGCAGTAGCTTCGGGCTGATAAGGCTGCTCGGGAGTATCATCATTAACAAACTCCTCAACAACATCCTTTTCATCCTCATATTCATAGCCATCTTCATCATAATACTCATCTTCACCGTTTTCGTAAGCTTCAAGCTCAGCATCAGAAAGAGTAGGAAGTTCCATTACGAGCTTGATCTGCTGCTGATAAAGAGATGTCAGATTAGCCTTGAAATATGTTACCTCAGCTCTGAGTTCATCATAAGCTGCTTTTTCATCATCATAAGCATTTCTGAGTGCGTTGATCTTCTGCTCAGTGATCTCAGTATTTTCCTTTATAAGAGCAGCACATCTTTCCTTATGCTCCCTTACGATCTTCTCACATTCAGCTGCAGACTGTTCAGCGAGTTTTCTCTGTTCACTCTTAGCGCCGTCAACAATTGCATTTGCTTTGTTTTTAGCATCGTTGATGATCTTTGCAGCTTCCTTCTGTGCAGAAAGAAGAGCTCCTTTGATAGCATCCTCGTCTTCTTTATATTCGGTTATTTTTTCAACCAGCTTGGCGATCTTTTCTTCACTCTCAGCGTTTTCAGCTTCAAGATCAGCAAATTCTTTTGCTACTTCTGCCAGAAATCTATCGACCTGAGCCTGGCTGTACCCGTTTTTCTCAGATTCAAAAGCTGCGCTTTTGATACTTTTTGCTGTCATCATTGTTAAGCCCTCCTAAATATATTTACATATAGTAATATGCATTCTGTCTTTATGACTTATACCGTCAACAGACTTAAGCAAGAATTTCCCGTGACCTCTTACAGAGATCTTATTTCCGACCTCAACCATTCTGCTGGGTTGATCGGTCTTTTCATGTGATACTTCCGCTAATCCGCTTTTTATTAAAGCAGAAGCCTTTTCTCTGGACATCCTAAATGCCAGAGAAACTACACTGTCCAGCCTGAGTGAAGCCACAGTTCCGGTGATCTCCCGGAATTCAGGTTCCTTGATATTCTGTGCATCAAAGCCCTCATCAGCTTTCACACCGACCCTGCCTATCTTAGTAACACCCAACACATCAAGCAGCACTGTGTCTTTAACAAAAACAGAAGCTGAACCAATGCCCACCAGGATATCACCAACACACCCGCGCGTTATACCAAGAGCCATCAGAGAACCAAGAAAATCTCTATGATCAAGCTTGTCCTCACGACGGAATCTGAAAGTTACACAACGCATCGGGAATGAATTAATTATATCATCGCTATACGGAGGATATACACAAAGCATTTTGCGTTCAGCTTCATTATATCCGCCCCAAAGCAAATAGTTTTCGTATTTTACCGAAGCCATGACTTTCTCACAAAGCCTGCACTGTCTTTCATCAAGAAAAGCAGAATACTTCGTTATGTATTTTTCTTCTGCCAGATCGGTCCAATCAAGGAACATTGACAGTAAACGCTTATCATCATTGCTAAGGTCATTCAGGAATGAAAGATCCCTGTTTTTCATCAGAAACTGTAACCGTTATTTTCAAGTTCGGTCAGCAGATCTTTCCCATCAAACTTAACGTTCTTGGACATGATCGCGAAAGTTTTCTGAGCCATCATTTTTATCTGAGCCTTGTTTGCATACGCTACGCCGGAAAGAAAATCAAGTATTCTCTTCGCATCGTCACTTTTTACCATTTCAAGATTAAGTATAACGGTCTTGAAAGCATTAATATCATCACCGATACTTCTGACCTCGGAGAAATCCACTGGTCTGGCAAGTACTATCTGTAACGTTGTTGTCTGTTCAAAACTCATTTTGCGATCCTCCTCAAAACTATTCCCTTTGCTGCTGTTAAATTCAGATTCACTGGCAGCAAACGATCTGACAAAACTGTCATCAAAAGGATCGGGTGTGGATATCACTTCCTTATCCTTTGAACGACTGCCTGTTTTTGAACTGTTACCGTTGAAATCATCAAAAAAGCTGTCCTTTGCAGCGGACCCTTTGCCGCTGTTAGGAGAACCGAAATCCTGGCTGAAATCAATTCCATCAGAATCGTCTTCACCTATAAAAAGATTTGTAAAACCTTTCAATATGCCCATTTACTAACCCTCCATATAATTTCTGGCACCGAACAGAGCAGTACCTATACGAACGAGATTTGAACCATGCTTTATCGCAAGTTCATAATCTCCTGACATTCCCATGGAAAGTATCTCCATGGAAACATTAGGCACAGCATTTTCTTTTACACGCAGAAATATACTGTGCATACGTTCAAACATATCCTCACCGCAGCCTACGGGCGGGATAGCCATAAGTCCTTTGATACGAACATTACTGAGCTGAGCTGTTTCATAGATGAGCTCATCAAGACCATCTGCAGCCACACCGCTTTTGCTCACTTCATCGCCTATATTAATCTCAAGCAGGACATCCATGATCCTGTCATTCTTTACAGCGAGTCTGTTTATCTCTTTCGCGAGCTTCAAGCTGTCCACCGATTGTATCATTGAAACTTCATTGATGATATATTTGACTTTATTCGTCTGCAGGCGACCTATCATGTGGACCTGCGCTGATTTGTTATAACTGTCTTTTTTGGAAAGAAATTCCTGTACTCTGTTTTCGCCCAGCAGAGTTATACCCTGATCTATAGCGAAATTTATTTTCTCGGGTGCAACAGTTTTTGTCACAGCCATAATATCTATCTTATCATCATTACTGCGGTACTTTGCTTTAGCATTTTCCACATTATAACATATACGTTTGTAGTTATCCAATACTGCGCCGAACTCACTCTGAGGATAATCGTTCGGCTTCGCTGCTGACTGACACATCTTTGTTTGATACCACCTCTAGCAGAATTTGATCATAAAGCAGAAGATACTCTTCATCGGAAGTATTTTCTGAAAGGACAAAATCATCACCTTCATATATCACATTGATCTTCTTGAATGAAATATCCTTACCCAGTATAACATATACACCCTTTTCGTCACCGCGAAATCTCAAAGCACTTCTGGGGACTTTAATGCCCTGATATTCATCAAATATCAGTTTTGCAGAAAGCACCCTTGAATCGACCAGGGTCTGATCTACCCTGTCACAGTCAAGAACAACGATCATATTATCTCCGTTATTCTTAACAGAATCAACTTTGCAGTTATAAATAGTACGTGATGAGTTCAGCTTCAATGAAACATCAGCATCGTCGGTGATCCTTGAATCTGCCTTTACTATACCTACTATCTTACAGTTATAGCTGTCGAAGGTCTTGCCTATTGCATTAGCGGGAGGATCAACTTCTCCTCTGATAACATCGCGGATATCACTTTCAGTAAGTTTATTGACATCTGATGTCTTAAGCTGAGATTCATATCCATCAGCGTATGATACAAAATATCCGGTCTTATCTGCCTTAATAGCATCACTGGGTTCGGTTGCAAGATCCATCAGCTTGCTTCTCTCTGATTTAAGTGTTGCGATGGCATCTGAAAAATCAGACTGAGTGCCGGTTATAACACTGTACATATTACTGTTAAGTGCTATCCTTGACCTTATGTCGGGTATCCTGTCAAAATCTCTGTTTTCCACCGATTCCAGAAGATCATTATAACCACTTTTCATACCTGATATGAGCGCATCGGGCTCAGCATAATTTGTAGTGGCAGGATCCTGAGCTTTTTCAAGCTGCTCTATCTCAGCATCGATCTCAGCTATCCTTTTTCTTGCATATATAGCATTCTCGGATGGAAAAACTTCAGCAACAGTGCTGTTCATAGAAACTTTGCTTCCATCAGCATACTTATAATCAAGAACACCGCCGCCATTATAAGTCACAACACTTTCATCTCTGACAATAATACCGTCAAACACAATATCTTCATTGACGGTAGCAAGTACAGCTTCCTCGGTATCATGCTTATCATGCAGATAATAATACACCTGAGTGCATATTGTGGTTATCATTAAAATAGAAACCAGTGCCGCAAGTATCTTTACGGTCAATGAATTCATTTATGCATTACTTCCTTATCCTTCAGTGTGTTCATTTTTAGCTGCATCAAGGATGTTGATGGAACGATCAGGTACTATGGTAGAGATAGCGTGCTTGTATACAACGTTCTGCTTGCCTTCACAGTCAAGGAAGACAACATAGCTGTCAAAAGCCTTAACAATACCCTTAAACTGGTATCCGTTCATCAGTATGAACTTTACCATGACCTGTTCTTTTCTAGCCTGATTCAGAAAAACGTCCTGAAGATTGATATTCTTATTCATAACATACACTCCTGCTCTTTCTCTTCGTGTGTCTGAACTAACCGAATGCCGCAAAAGAAGACAAACGGCGGCATTCAAACCATGATGATGCATTTATTATACATCACATTATATTATATCACAGAATTTCGGATTTGGCTACTATATTTTGCACATTTCCGATAATTTTTTTAGATTCGTCAAAATTATCAATTTTCACCCATGAAATACTGTCAACTCGCCTAAACCATGTCAGCTGTCTTTTGGCATAGTGCCTTGTTTCAATAATTATTTTATCAATACAATCACCAAGTTCTGCCTTGCCTTCAAAATATGGAACAAGCTCCTTATAACCTATAGCCTGCCCGGCGGTTGCAAGCCCGCCTTTTAGCCATGCCTCCCTGCATTCCTCAACCATACCATTATCAACCATGATATGAACTCTTTTCTCTATTCGGTCATAAAGGTACTGCCTGTTCTCGGCAGTTAATCCTATTATGCAGGAATGATAGGGAGAAGCCTCTCTTCTGCTGTTGATCTTGTGCTCGGAAAGTTTTATTCCGGTAAGTTCAAAGACCTCTATGGCACGAATGACCCGCGGAAGATTGTTCTCATGGACTTTTTCAGCAGTTTCCGGATCGATCTCCTTCAGTTTCAGCCAAAGAGCGTGTGCACCATCTTCCTTTACCTTCTTTTCAAGTCTGGCTCGTATAACCGGGTCGCTGCCTGTATCATCAAATATAATATTGTCAACAAGTGAGCTTATATACAATCCAGTACCACCACATACGATCGGAAGTTTACCGCGTGAGGTTACTTCTCTTATGACCTTTCCTGCAAGTGATACATAATCTGCCACACTAAAAGAAACATCAGGTTCAAGAAAATCAATGAGGTGATGCGGAATACCCTGCATCTCATCCGCTGTAGGCTTGGCTGTGGCTATGTTCAAGCCCTTATATATCTGCATGGAATCAGCTGATATTACCTCACCGTCATAAATCTTTGCGATCTCAACTGCAAGAGCTGTTTTGCCTGAAGCGGTTGGTCCTGCTATTACAAGAAGGGGTATTTTGTTATTATCCATGCATTCACCTCTTTATATAACTTTCAAAGACCTTATCATACAAGTCTTCTGAACTGCTTTTCAATATCCTTTTTACTTAGCGTTATAATTACAGGTCTACCATGTGGGCAGTACCTGATGTTTTCATTACCATATACAGCATTCAACAAAGCCTGCAATTCTATAGTACTGTTGTTATCGTTTGCTTTTATCGCTGCTTTGCAGGCAATTGAGTGATAAAGATCATCAAATATCTCAAGCTGAGGGTTGTTCCTGCACTGAATAAAATTCCTTGCAAGCTCAGTAACTATGTCAGTGGGATTTTCTGAATCACCGAGTATTATAGGCACGCCCTTTACAGCAACTGTAGGTGCCACATCAGGTTCGATCTCAAAACCCAGCCTGCTCAGCTTGTCAAGATTTGCAGCAAGGGCATCAAACTCATCATAAGAAAGCATAACCATGACCGGTTCAAGCAGCATTTGTGTTTCAAGCTCGCTTATATCATTTTTGATTTTTTCAAATATATACCGCTCATGGGCAGCGTGCTTATCCATAAGCAGCATCTCGTCCCCGACCTGAGCGACTACATAAGTCCTGAATAGCTCACCAACTACAATGGGCTTTGGCTTTTCAGGTTCTTTTTTGACCTCGCGTACAACAGAGCGGATAAAGCTCCTGTCATTTATATAATGGAAATCATCATCCTTTTCCTCTTCTGCAGGAACTTCGGGCAGCGGTATCTCCTGAAGAACTTTGTTGATCTCCTCAACGGTGATCTTTTCCTGTATTTTGGGAACAGGTACCGGAGAAGATTCTGCCAGTTCTGCGAGGAAAAGATCTTCACCCGATTTTCGTTTATCTTCATCTATCGGTATGTTTTCTACCTTAGTTATCTTAGGTTCAAATGGCCGCTTTTCGGGAGGCTCAGGTAAAGGTCTTTCATCTTCAACAACAGGCTCGGTTGCATTTACAGAACGATTTTCCGATCCGACTGCTGACATCTCATTCAAAATCTTATCAGCTTCGGGTAGTGTTTCTTCCTCTACCGCAAATTCAAGCTGGACACTTTTATCCTCAGGCGGAAAATCAAAAAGTTCATGGTCTGTAAAGTTTCTGCTATCATTGAGTACAAGTTCACCGGGTTCATCTTTTTCCATAAGTGCATTCTTGACTGCAAAAAATACTGCCTCATGGATAAGTTTCTCATCTGAAAAACGAACCTCTATCTTAGTAGGGTGAACGTTAACATCAATAGTATTTGGTGGAACATCGATATAAAGGACACACGCAGGGAATTTTCCAACCATGATATTATTTCGGTATGCTTCCTCAATTGCAGCAGCACAAGCTTTCGATCTTACAAATCTACTGTTTACAAAAAAATTCTGAAATTTTCTGTTAGGCTTAGCCGAAAGAGGTTTTACTGTATAACCATAAACGTGAATACCCTGCCATGTGTGATCAACTTCAATAAGACTATTGGCAAATTCTCTGCCGTATACCGAATATACAGATGAATAAATTTTGCCGTCTCCTGCTGTGATTATCTCATTTTTATTATCACGAATCAATTTGAAGGATATGTCAGGATGAGAGAGAGTAAGCTTTGTGACAAGATCAGCAACGTGATTAGCTTCAGAGCTATCTTTTTTCAGGAATTTCAATCTAGCAGGAACATTGTAGAAAATATCTCTTACTATAAAAGTTGTTCCATCGGGACAGCCACATTGTTCGCTGATTTTTTCTTCTGCACCCTCGATAGCATAATGCGTACCATAGCTGTCTTCACGACGTTTTGTCATTACATCAACTTTTGCGACAGCACAAATAGAAGCCAGTGCTTCACCTCTGAAACCAAGTGTCATTATGCTGTCAAGGTCATCCTTTTGAGATATTTTACTGGTAGCATGACGAAGAAAAGCGATGGGCAGATCATCAGGTGCTATGCCCTTGCCGTTGTCCGTCACTCTCATATATGTTCTGCCGCCGTTTTTGATCTCAACGGTTATTACAGTTGCACCGGCATCTATGGCGTTTTCAAGAAGTTCCTTAATAACAGAAGCCGGACGGTCAATTACCTCGCCAGCTGCTATAAGCTCGGAAACTTCCCTGCTTAAAACTCTTATTTCTGACATTTTCTTTCCTGTTCTATGGCTCACCGAGCCCACTAATGTATTTATATAGAGTTCGATCGTGAACTAAGTCATTATACATATCTCAACAAGTCTTTAACAAACTCCCTCAGCTCTTCATCGTTCATTTCGTCGATATTGGTCTTACGGAGCTTATCAGTAACTATACTATCGCTTATCCTGTCAAAGGATATCTGTCCGCTGTCACTCTCTGTAACAGCAGCTTTAGCCTTTATAGATTCTGCTTCCATTTCACCCAAAAGAGACTTTGCTCTGCCGATTATCTTGTTTGGCAGACCTGCAAGTTTGGCAACTTCGATACCGAAGCTTTCATCAGCTCCACCCTTTACTATCTTACGCAGGAACTTTATATTATCTCCCTGACGCTTAACCGCAACAGAATAATTCTTAATGCCGTCAAGTTCATCTTCAAGAGCGATAAGTTCGTGATAATGGGTCGCGAAAAGGGTCTTGCAGCCAAGAGAACGTGATGTGGAGATATACTCCGATACTGCTCTTGCAATTGCAATACCATCAAAAGTTGATGTACCTCTGCCAACTTCATCAAGTATAACAAGGCTGTTTTTGGTGGCGTGCTTTACGATATCAGCCACTTCACTCATTTCAACCATGAAGGTTGACTGACCTGCTGTCAGGTCATCGGATGCACCTATCCTTGTAAATATCTGGTCTACAACCGATATCTTAGCATAATCGGCAGGTACAAAACAACCTATCTGTGCCATAAGAGTAATAAGTGCCACCTGTCGCATATATGTGGATTTACCAGACATATTAGGACCTGTTATAACAGCCATTCGATTGCCTGTAAGATCAAGATAAGTATCATTAGGAACGAATACTTCATCCTGCTGCATAAGCTCAACAACAGGGTGCCTGCCGTTTTTGATATTGATTATACCGTCGATAGCTATCTCGGGTTTGGTATAATTGTTCTTTATAGCTGCAGTAGCGTAGGAACAAAGGACATCTATCTCCGCAACAGCAGTTGCAGTTTCCTGTACCAGTCTTAACTGTGTAGCTATAAACTCTCTGACCTCACCGAATATCTCCTGCTCAATGGTCAGAATCTTATCGCTGGCACCCAGTATGGTGTTTTCAGCAACTTTAAGTTCATCAGTAATGAATCTTTCACAGTTAGCAAGAGTCTGCTTCCTTATATAATTATCGGGTATAAGATCATAATAAGATTTAGTGACCTCTATATAATAGCCGAACACACGGTTATAACCTATCTTCAGGTTCTTGATACCCGTCTTTTCTTTTTCACGCTCCGCAATATCATCTATAATGCCTTTACCGCCAGAGATTATATTCCTAAGACCGTCAAGTTGCTCATTAAAACCATCACGAATAACTCCGCCGTCCTTAACGTTGGCAGGAGGCTCGTCAACAATGGCATTTTCAACAAGGTTAGAAATAGCATCAAGAGTCGATATCCTTCCGGTACAATCTTTGATAAGTTTACCGTCAAAAGCTGACAGCAGCTTTTTAAGTTCCGGGAGTTTCAACGCTGTCAGTGAAAGAGATTTGAGATCACGCGGACTTGCAGAACGATACATAACTCTTGTCATGAGTCGTTCAAGATCATATACTCCACTCAGCACTTCACGGATCTCACCAAGAGATACCGGATCACGCACAAACTGTTCAACTGCATTAAGCCTGTCGATGATCTTCGCAGGATTGATAAGTGGCTGTTCAAGCCAGGATTTCAGCATACGATTACCCATGGAAGTCTTGGTGTTGCTGATGACCCACAGTAATGAACCCTTTTTCTGCTTATTGCGGAGAGTTTCTGTTAATTCAAGGTTTCTTCTCGCAGTAAAACCTATAGTCATTATCGGATCAGCATCGTGACGGGTGATCTCGGAGAATCGACCCACAAGTGCCTTCTGTGTTTCGTGGATATATGCGAAAAGTCCACATACAGCAAATGCACTCAGGCTGTCAGGTTTGAGTCCGAGAGAATCAAGGCTGTTAACAGAAAACTGCGTAAGGACCTCATCAGTATGATTAGCAGGATCAAAATCCGCATCCTCCAGCAGCTGAACACTTGTCTTTATTTTTTCACGTATAAACCCGGATATTTCCTTATTTGAAAGAATAGAATCATTGATAAGTATCTCCGAAGGAGAAAATCTTGAGAGCTCATTTATTGCGCTGTTGGCTGTATCTTTGCCTGTGAATTCAAATAGGTGAACTTCGCCTGTGGAGATATCCGCAAGACAGAGGGACGCTTCCTTGGAACGCATATAAAACGCACAGAGATAATTGTTTGAAGACTCATCAAGCATACTGCTCTCAATGAGAGTGCCCGGAGTCACAACACGTATTACATCACGCGGAACGAGCCCCTGACACTCCGAAGGATCTTTGGTCTGCTCGCATATTGCTACCATGTGTCCTTTTTCTATGAGTTTTTTCAGATAAACGTCGCAGGCATGAAAAGGCACACCGCACATAGGTGCCCGCTCGTCCAGTCCGCAATCTCTCCCCGTAAGAGTGAGTTCCAGCTCCTTTGATACTATCAGCGCATCATCAAAGAACATCTCATAAAAGTCACCCAGACGGTAGAAAAGTATATGGTTCTTATACTTTTTCTTTACTGCCAGATATTGTTTCATCATCGGTGTAAGCTTTGATTCATCTATCTCTTTAAGTGTCACTTCTGCCCGCTCCGTTCTATGTAAAAAGATAATTTTTAATACTTAATTAGCCGCAGCCGCCGCAGGTCGAGCAGCTTCCCGAGCAACCCGAAGGTGCCTGTGCAGGACAAGTTTCAGGATCCTCACCATTAGCAGACTGCTGGAGGATATAGTATACCGATTTCATAAGAGCATCTATATCTGCCTTAGCTTCGTTATACTCGACCATTTTGGGCATAGCCATTATCTTTTCGTAAAGCTCCTTTATATCATGATCGAGTGTTGTGAGCCTGTCAGCATCTTTATCGGGTTTTCTCATCTCGACACTGAGATCCTGACGCATCTGATTGAACTTGCCGATCTCATTCTGGATCTCGGTATCTGTATCATTAAGAGCACAAGCCGCCTCGTACTTCTTATATCTTTCATCTTCCTGGATAGCTTTACCAAGCTGTCTTGTAAGTTCTATAACATTCATTTTAACTACTCCTTAATGATTATTCTGAAACGAGTTCGCCTGAGAGCGCCCAGTTCATAGCCTTGTTAATGCGCACTTTGACAAATTCGCCTATATACTTTTTATCTGCGGGAAACTCAACGATTATATTCTCGTCATTTTTTCCCGTGAGCCACCCTTCTGCTGTACGTCCCTCGCCTTCTGCAAGAACTTCAACTGTCTGTCCGACAAATCTGCCAAACCACTCAGAAGTTATTTCTCGCTGTTCAAGAAGAAGTTCTCTCAGCCACAGTCCCTTCTGCTTGTCCGATATATTATCTTCCATCTTAGCCGCAGGGGTGCCTGATCGTCTTGAATACACAAATGAATATATGTTATCATATTTCACGCGCTTTATGATATCCTTCGTCTGACAGAATTCCTCATAACTCTCACCCGGAAAACCTACTATAAGGTCAGTAGTAAAGGAAAAATGAGGCATACGTCCGCGGGCATAATCTATCATCTCCAGATACTTTTCAGTTGTATATCGACGGTTCATCGCTTTTAGCACTCTATCGCTTCCTGCTTGTACAGGGAGGTGAAGATGCTTACAGATATGTTCGCTGTCAATGATAGTATCGATCAGTTCTTTTGTAGCATCCTTAGGATGACTTGACATAAATCTGATACGGAACTTACCCTGTATCTTATCAATATCTTTCAGAAGCTGCGGGAAACCGTAAGCATAGGAATTAACATTCTGACCGAGCAGAGTGATCTCCTTATAGCCATGCTCGACAAGGCTTTTAACTTCGGCGAGTACAGCTTCAGGCTTTCGGCTTCGTTCTCTGCCACGAACATAAGGAACTATACAGTATGTACAAAAATTATTACAGCCGTACATGATAGGTACAAATGCCCTGAACTTATCATCACGAAGCTGAGTCATGCTTTCATCGATCTCAGTACATACCTCACTCTGATTAAAAAGGCGCTTATGCTTGGAAATGATCTCCCATAACATGGAATAGAACTCATTATAAGCAAACGTTCCGAAAACAAGGTCTACCTGACGATAGGACTCCTTTATCTTATCAGCTACGTGTTTCTGCTGAGCCATACATCCGCATATCCCGATAACAAGATCTTTATTCTGTTCTTTCAGCTTTTTGAAATTGCCGATATTGCCAAACACTCTGTCCTCAGCGTTCTCTCGAACAGCACAGGTATTCAGAAGTATAAGCTGCGCTGTGTCTGTATCATCGGTGAAACCATACCCGATCTTATCAAGCATTCCCTTTAACTTTTCACCATCGCTGACATTCTGCTGACATCCGTAGGAATGTATGTAGGCCATCGGGGCATGACCATTATCATTGTGATATTTTTCAGCCCACTTTATAAGACCCTGAAAAGCATCCTCATTTCCGACAGCAGGAACATATTTTTCTGACATTTCTTTCCTCATTTCAAAATATTTATTATGACCGAATTATTCGGGAACTTCCGTATAAGCTGCAAACAAACGCATCAACACATAATGATCCATTGTGCAGCATACATTATAATTATATAACCTTTTACATGATTTGTCAACATAAAAAACGATTAATTGTTTATCTCTCATCATCAAACAACAAACTTCATTTATAACTATCACATATAGTCCATATCAATGATGCAAGGTATTCTGTACTTGAAAGATCATATCAGTATCGCTGTTATATTGACCATGTAAAAAAGCTCCCGCAATTGCAGGAGCTCAGATATCATTCAATGACCAGCTGACCCTCGCTGTCACAATAAACGTGTCTGCCGAGTATAGTCCTCAGCGCCTTGATATTTTCAATTTCAGTTGAAGCAAATTCAAGGTGACACTGCTTTGAGCCGTAATAAATATCGTACTCAAAATAATCCTGAACGTAAACACCAAATTTATTAAGTATATCCTCCAGGGGGTGCTGAGAGATATCACTTGCATCATCATGTTCTCCGTATTCAGGTTCCTGCTCAAAGGACAGGCTGGTAAAATACAGACCTTCATACTCATATACACCAGCGGCAACACATTTGATACCGTCGGCGCAGTATTTTGAAGGATAGTAGTCAGCTATATTTTTCATTATTAGTCCTCCTCGGGATCAATATCAATTAAAGGCAGAACTGCTTTTTCAGCCTCATCAAAGCCTTCCTCACTTTTTGATGCGAATATCACAAGACTGCCGGAGCTGTCAGGCAGAAGAGCCATGTATGAATCTTCATTGATACGGTAGAACTCTGCACCCTGATATATTCCGCTGTCCGCACGTTCGATATGTTCAAATTTACTGCGGATATTTTCAGCCTGTTCTTCATCAGCTTCAAGATAATCTTCCGTCGCATATTCTAAGCCGCTTGTGACTGCACAAAGATAGCCTTCGGAGATAAGAAACTTTGAAAGACTATCTCCTGTGAGAAACCATTCACCATGGTCATAACTCTCATATACAGGAGGATCAGGCTTGTCCATATCCTCAAGTTTTATGCCCCAAAAGGATACGCTCTGATTTTCAGAAAAGAAAACATAGTATCCCTGCTCTTTGTACATACCGACTTTCTCTGCAGACATAAGATAATCACCTGCAGGATTAAAAGCAAGCACATCACAGCCCGCACACTGCCTGTAATAATCCTCCAGCGCAGCAGGAAGACTGCCGTATTCAGTTTTCAATGATGATATGGTTTTCTCGCTCCAGCCAAGTATCTCAGTTATATCAAAAAGCTCACGGAGTTCTCTGTAATCAAACATCATTCAGCATCATCAAGCAGCTGAACAGCCTTCATCAGGA
>ODAI011631136.1_pt1 | contig 35966 bp, 32 predicted proteins | sample 1539321 | NCBI WGS metagenome assembly ODAI01 (sample SAMN02144231, study PRJEB22623) | gut metagenome | biome: sheep rumen | host: Ovis aries | place: New Zealand
CCTTCCCATTCCGAACAGGACAGTGAAACGCTTTTGGGCCGATGATAGTTGGTTGTATTTCCAGTGAAAGTAGGACACTGCCAGGCTTACCCAATCGATAGCCCCCGAGACCAGACGGTCCCGGGGGTTTGTCGTTTCGGGCGACTGAAAAGTGCGTTCCGAAAATAGCATATTGCTTAGCTTGCCGCACCTCCGTCTGAGCAAAACACACCATCTGAGAAATCGTCTTTCAGGCTACAATGCACTGCGTTGCTGCGGGAAAAGGCTTTTTTCCCGCAAGCGTTATCCGAAACAATCCCGTACAACAACAGGAAAAGGAACCTACGGTATGTTTTTCAAGAAAGTTGCAGCTGCTGCGGCTGCAGTTTGCCTTTTCGCAGGAACGGCTGTTTCCGCATACGCAGAGACGCTTCGAATTGGCAGTGAGACGGTCTATCCCCCTTTTGAGTTTCTCAACTCTGAAACAGGGAAGTACGATGGCTTTGATATTGATCTAATCAATGCAATGGCCAAGAAGGCAGGCTTCCAGCCCAAGATCATATCCATGGGGCTTGACGGTCTGATTCCTGCGATTCGGTCTGGCTCGATTGATGTAGCTGTCTCGGCCTTGACAATCACCAAGGAGCGTGCGGCGAGGGTGGATTTCACCAAGCCATACTACAAGTCCGGTCTGTCGATCATGACGCACGCAAAATACGCTGACAAGGTAAAGTCGGCAAAGGACCTTGAAGGGAAGGTTCTGTGTGCGGAAATTGGATCTTCAGGTGCACTTTATATGTCCAAGATTCGTGGCACAAAATTGAAGATCTTCAATTCGGCTGCTGAAGCGTTCCTTGAGATCAACAATGGCGGATGCTATGCCATGGTCAACGACAAGCCTGTGAACGATTATTTCCTCACGCAGAAGGCCGGCCAGAGCATGAATCTTGCGTCCATCCCCGTGATTCTCTCGGTTGAAGATTACGGATTTGCCTTGAAGAAGGGGAACAAGGAGCTCAAGAAGCGTCTTGAGAAGGCTCTGGATGCGGTTGTTGCTGACGGGACCTACAAGAAGATTTACCAGAAGTGGTTTGGGCCGATGCGTTAATCGAACCGGATTGCTCGTTTCTATAAAAAACTCGAGAGGTGACTCTCGAGTTTTTTTATCGATAAATTTCGAGTCGGAACCTTCTCAGGAGACGGTCCTTCCCTTGAGCTTTCGGGTAATTTGCTCAAATTCTTCTGCAAGCCCGTCGGTATAGATGCTCTTGAGCTGTGGGGGCTCAAAATTGAAGATAGCGTCAAGATCCTTCTCGCCGGAAGCGATGACGCTGAGCAGTTCGCTCCCGACCTTGACGGTTCGGAAGGTGTTCAGGGATAGCTCATAGTTTGCGAGCATTTCCTTGCGAAGCCGCTCCAGCTCCTTGAGCCGATTGTTGAGGTGATCCCTGTAAAGGGCAACCAGGGAGATCGTTCTGGCATTGATCTCCATGTTGCTGCGGGCGATGTCACTGGTTTTCTTGGACTGCTCGTAAAGAACTTTCGCCCTGAGGATCTGGCGGTTTGCCTCATCAGCGAGTTCGCTAAGCCGCTCCAGATAGGAGCCTGAAATCTTGCTCACGGCTCGCTCAATAATTTCGACGTAGATTCGGTAGCAAAGCATCAGAAACCCAGAGCATGTTCTGACCTGCGCATTGTTGGCCGGATCCATGGATGAGCTTAAATGCGCCTGGATGGCCCGGATGTTCTCAGCAACGGCCATGATCTGCGCGAGTTCTGCACCCTCCGCGGTGTACAGAAGGCTGTCCAGCTGCGCCCCCGTGAGGGCAATTCCGGCAGAAGACAGTTTCGCGAGTGTTTCAGTCTTCAACGATGCAATCTGTGCGGTGTCATGCTCAATGCAGGCTTGCTCTTTCTTGATCTTCTTGAACAGGCGGGCCCGAGACTGGCGCAGCGGGTTGAGCGTGCTTGCCGGAGCGGAAATGAGTCCGAGGCGCCAGCTGTTGATGCGCTGCTTGCGCTTGGCAATCTGATCCTGAAGTTTTTGAACCGAATCAATGAGCGCGAGGATATCCGAATGCAGGAAGTCCTCAAGACAGCTGTTGATGATCCTCGTGATGCGGGCATCGCGGAACGTCACGACTTCCATGAATGTCTTGCGCCCGAGCAGCTCGTCCTGATCGGTTTTCTCAAGATATGAGACGCCGTCCTGCAGTTTCGGAGATACCTTCTGCCAGAAACGCTCGAAGGTTTGCGCAGCCATGGTGTGGGATGCAACCAGAACTATGGTTTCGGTGATGGCAGTTGTGAAGGCTTTTTTCATTGCAAACAGAAGCAAAAATCCTGCAAGAGGACATGACGGGGAGCAGTCTAGCAGTCTTGTCCTGCATCGGGCTTAACGCGATGCCATGAAAAAAGCCCTGAGGCTTTCGCGCTCAGAGCTTTGGAATACTGGCTCCTCGAGTTGGGCTCGAACCAACGACCCACGGATTAACAGTCCGTTGCTCTACCGACTGAGCTATCGAGGAATGCAGAAGCGGAACTATACACATGAATTCCGAGTCGCGCAAGTCCGTCAAGCGAAAAAACTGTCAGATATATGAAAACAAAGGATTCTTTTTTTATTTACGCTTGGCGCGGTCAGCCGTTTCGTCAAATCGAAGAGGCTCCGGACAAGGAAAAACCGTCCGAAGACGGCTTTTCCTGAACTGATGGGCTCTCTGCCTGAGGGCGGGATTTGTGCTCCAGCCTGTCTAGAGCACGCTGGCGATTGACTTGGCTACATATTCAACGTTGCCATGGTTGAGACCGCAGATGCAGATACGGCCGTTCTTAACCGCGTAAATTGCAAATTCATCAGCAAGTCGTGCAACTTGCTCCGCAGACAGGCCCGTAAAGGAAAACATGCCGGCCTGCCGGGTGATGAAGCTGAAATCCCGTTTGGCTCCAATGCGCTGCAGTTCATCGGCAAGGGCTTTGCGCATTGCCTTGATGCGAACACGCATGACGGCAAGCTCTTCTTCCCACAGCGCGAATTTCACGGGATCGGAAAGCACTCTCATAACAATCCTGCCGCCGTAGGCGGGCGGGTTGGAATAGTTGCAGCGGACAACGGACTTCAACTGGCTGAGAACGATCTGAGCCTGCTGTGCCGACTGGGTCACGACCGTCAGCGCGCCGATGCGCTCGCTGTACAGGTTGAAGGACTTGGAATAGGAAGTTGCCACAAGGAAGCTCATGCCGCTCGCGGCAAAGAGCCGGATGGCGGTGGCGTCCTGCTCGAGTCCTTCGCGGAACCCTTGGTAGGCCATGTCAAGGAATGGGATGAGACCGCCCTTCTGGCAGGTGGCGATGACTTCCTGCCATTGCGCCGCTGAAAGGTCATACCCGGTCGGATTGTGGCAGCAGGAATGCAGTACGACGAGCGTTTTTGCAGGCAGAGCCTTCAGATCCTCGATCATGCCGTTGAAATCAACGCCGTCGTTTGCGGCATCGTAGTAGCGATAGCCGTGCACCTCATAGCCCGCCATGGCAAGCAGCGCATTGTGATTGCCCCATGTGGGCTTGCTTGTGGCGCTCACCGTGCAGCCCAAAATATGATGCATGAAATCCATGCCGACCTTCAAAGCTCCGGTGCCGCCGAGCGACTGAATGGTGGCGGCACGGCCGGACTGAACGATTTCGCTGTCGGCACCGAACACCATCTGCTGGACGACCTTGTCATAGCCGGGCAGTCCGCTCATCGGAATGTATGTGTGGGGAATGGCGGCTTGCGCCAGAGCTTCCTCGGCTTCCTTGACAACATTTAAAACCGGAGTTTTTCCTTCTTCCGTCAAGTAGACCCCTGCGCTCAGATTGACTTTCGGGGAGCGCAGATCAGCCTTGAATTTTTCATTAACGCCCAGGATGGGGTCTGCGGGAGCGGCGACTACGCCAGAAAAGAGAGTATCGGTCATTTGTGTGATGTCCACAGGAAGATACTGAATGAAAGGGGAAAGAACGGTTTGGATCCGTTGTCGTGATCCGAACCGAGGCACCGTGCTCAATATAGAACAAACGCTCGGAATTGGTTCATCGAAAACTTCGATTTAGTGCTAAATTCAGCCACTTGCTAAAGAATAGCTCCCAGGCTGCCCGCTGTGAGCGGGAATCGGCTGCGGGGCGCAGGTCAAACCAATGGACATCATCACCTTTCCCCACTCCCCCTTCGAACTGCATGCGCCATATGCGCCAGCAGGCGATCAGCCGCAGGCGATCGATGAACTTGTGGAAGGCATCCAGGACGGGCTTGCCGCCCAGACGCTCCTCGGTGTGACGGGATCGGGCAAGACTTTCACGATGGCCAATGTCATAGCCCGGATCGGTGTTCCCGCCATCGTGATGGCGCCGAATAAGACGCTTGCCGCCCAACTCTATTCGGAAATGCGGGAGTTTTTCCCGAACAATGCTGTCGAGTATTTTGTCAGCTACTACGACTACTACCAGCCCGAGGCCTATGTTCCGGCCCGTGATCTGTTTATCGAGAAGGATTCGGCTGTCAACGAGCACATCGAGCAGATGCGTCTGGCGGCGACAAAGAGCATCCTTGAGCGGCGCGATACGGTGATTGTGGCCACCGTATCGGCGATATACGGCATTGGAGAGCCGGAAAGCTATACCCAGATGAGGCTGATCCTCAGACAAGGGGACACCAAGGAGCGCTCCGAGCTGATCGCGCAGCTCGTGCGCATGCAGTACAAGCGCAGCGACATGGATTTTTTCCGCGGCACCTTCCGCGTACGCGGGGACACGATCGACGTGTTCCCGGCAGAGCACGCTGAAGTGGCGGTGCGCGTCGAATTGTTTGACGATGAGGTTGACGCCATCGTTCTGTTCGATCCTCTGACTGGCCGGGTTTTGCAGCGGGTGCCGCGGTTTGTCGTCTACCCGTCGAGCAACTATGTGACGCCGCGCGAACAGATTGTCCGGGCGATAGCCTCGATCAAGGGCGAGCTCAAGGATCGTCTAGCCTGGTTCCATGAACAGGGCAAGCTCGTAGAGGCGCAAAGACTTCAGCAGCGCACGCTGTTTGATCTGGAAATGCTCGACCAGGTGGGCTTTTGCAAAGGCATTGAAAACTATTCCCGCCATCTGACCGGCCTGCTGCCCGGAGATCCGCCTCCTTGCCTGATCGATTATCTGCCCTCCGATGCGATCATGTTCTTTGATGAAAGTCATGTGCTCATGGGGCAGCTTGGAGCTATGTACCGCGGGGACCATTCCCGCAAATCCACGCTTGTCCAGTATGGCTTTCGCCTCCCTTCCGCCCTGGACAATCGGCCGCTCAAGTTTGAGGAGTTCGAGCGCAAGATGCGCCGTTCGATTTTTGTGTCCGCGACCCCGGCCGAGTACGAAAATCGGCGCAGCTCCCAGACGGTCGAGCAGGTGGTGCGGCCCACGGGGCTTGTCGATCCGGAAGTTGAAGTGCGTCCGGCGACAACCCAGATTGATGATGTCCTCTCGGAAATCAATGATCGGGTGAAAGTGGGCGAACGTGTGCTTGTGACGACGCTCACCAAGCGCATGTCCGAAGAGCTCACTGAGTTCCTGTCTGAAAACGGAGTGCGCGTTCGTTATCTGCACTCCGACATCGATACGGTTGAACGGGTGGAGATCATCCGTGACTTGAGAGCGGGAATCTTCGATGTTCTCGTGGGCATCAACCTGCTTCGGGAAGGACTCGATATTCCAGAGGTCTCGCTTGTTGCGATTCTGGACGCTGATAAGGAAGGGTTTCTCAGATCGACGCGCTCTCTGATTCAAACAATCGGGAGAGCGGCCCGGAATGTCAAGGGCAAAGCGATTCTTTATGCCGATCAGATGACGGACTCGATGAAGGCTGCCATCGATGAAACGAATCGCCGCCGTGCAAAGCAGAGCGATTTCAATGCCAGACACGGCATTACGCCAAGAAGCGTCGTCAAGGAGGTGCGGGAAATTATTGACGGCGTGTACAGGGGGCCGGAGCAAAGGCAGAGAATTGAAGGAGCGGGTGAGCTCGCTGTCGCTGACGAAAAGAGCGCCATGCGCCAGATCAAGGAAACGGAAAAGCAGATGCTCGAATGCGCGCGCAATCTGGATTTTGAGCAGGCGGCGGTTTTGCGCGACAAGCTCGAGGCGCTCAAACGGCTATTTTTTGGTGCAGATGGCTCTGGCAGTGATCGGGATGCTGTCAGGAGCGGACTGCAAAGGAAGGACTGATGCAAAAGATCTTATTCGTGTGCCTCGGCAACATTTGCCGATCACCCACGGCAGAAGGCGTGATGCGCTCCCTTGTTGCGGCGCAGGGCCGGCAGGACGAGTTTTTTCTTGATTCGGCAGGAACCGGCGACTGGCATGTCGGCCAAGCTCCGGATCGCAGGGCTCAGGCGGCATGCCGGCGCGCAGGAATCGACATTTCCTCGCATCGGGCGCGCCGGGTGCGTCCTGAAGATTTCCAGAAATTTGATCTGATCCTGGCTTGTGATCGGGAGAATCTTTGCGACCTCAGGGCGATGATGCCGGAGGGTTCCGGCGCCAGACTCGCGATGCTGCGCGATTACAGCACGGAGACGCCTGGCGCGGATGTTCCCGATCCTTACTACGGCGGCGATGCAGGGTTTGATGAAACGGTTCAGATCTGTCTGCAGGCATGCGAGCAGCTGCTCAGACAGTGCCAAGAGAAAAATGGAGATTGACAAGTGAGTACCATCATCTACCCGGCGCCGATTTTCGGACCGGTCACGAGCCGCAGGCTTGGACGCTCGCTCGGCGTGAACCTGCTTCCTCCTGACGGCAAGCTGTGCAGCTTTGACTGCGTCTACTGCGAGTGCGGACTCAATGCCGAGCGCAGACCGAAACTGGATATGACGCCGCGGCACATTGTGGCGGCCGAACTCTCACGGCGTCTTGCTCTCATGAAAGAGGCAGGAGAGCTTTTGGACGCCATCACATTTTCCGGAAATGGCGAGCCGACCTCGCACCCGGACTTCGGCCGGATTGTCGAGGATGTGATCGCCATCAGAAATCAGTTCTACCCGAATGCCAGAGTCTGTCTTCTCACCAACAGCACGCATCTGCCGCGCAAGGAGGTGTTTGAAGCCGTGCAGAAGATTGACAGGCTTTGCCTTAAGCTCGATACGGTGGACCCAGACTATATCAGGCTCGTGGACCGGCCACAGACGCGATATGACGTGACGGAGATGGTCGAGAGGATGAAGCTTCTTTCCGGCCGCTGCATCATTCAGACGATGTTCATGAAGGGAACTGTCAACGGAGTGAGCGTGGACAATACGGGGGACGAGTATGTTCTGCCCTGGCTTGAAGCCGTGCGCGAGATTGCTCCGGCAGCTGTCGACATCTACACCATTTCAAGGGAGACACCTCTGAAAACGCTTCAGAAGGCCTCTGCAAAGGAGCTCGAGCGGATCGTTCAGCTTGTGAGAAACGCCGGGATCGACGCCCACGCCTACGGGTAGGGATTGCGCCGCCTGCGCTTGCCAAGCGGCTAGAGGTTTTCCTTAGGTATCCGGACGAAACAAAACGCGCAGGCTACCCCCTATAATTCGTTTCCACACTCATAGCGGACACAGGATTTGGTGGATTTTGGCTCCGGAAGGGGACGCTCTCCGCCAAAGACACGACACTGCGCACAGGTTGTTTTTTCGTCTTTTGAGGTTTCCACCGCCATGTACCACTACAGTCACACCATTGAAAAGACCGATCCCGAGGTCTGGGCGTGCTTCAGTGCTGAAGTGCAGCGCCAGGAGCAGCACATCGAGATGATCGCCTCGGAAAACTATACGAGTCCGGCCGTCATGGAGGCTCAGGGCAGCCAGCTCACAAACAAGTACGCCGAGGGCTATCCCGGCAAGCGCTATTACGGCGGCTGTCAGTATGTGGATATCGTCGAGCGTCTGGCGATCCGCCGTGCGCACGAGCTCTTCTGTGATCCCGTCGGCGTCAAGATGGCGATCAACGTCCAGCCGCATTCCGGTGCACAGGCCAATGAAGCCGTCTTCATGGCGGTTCTGGAGCCTGGCGACACGGTGATGGGGATGAGTCTTGCAGATGGCGGCCATCTCAGCCACGGCATGAAGCTTAACTTTTCTGGACGATACTTCAATGTCGTTCCCTACGGACTGAACGATGACGAGGAGATCGACTACGACGAGGTCGAGCGGCTTGCCAGGGAGCACAGGCCCAAGCTCATCATTGCTGGCGCGTCTGCCTATTCGCTGGCGATTGATTTCAAACGTTTTTCCGAGATTGCCCGCAGTGTCGGAGCGCTGCTCATGGTTGATATGGCGCATTATGCGGGACTGATTGCCGCGGGCGTTTATCCCACGCCCTTCCCCTATGCCGACATTGTGACCACGACGACGCACAAGAGCCTGCGCGGTCCGAGAGGCGGCGTGATCTTTGCCCGCCAGGATCTTGGCAAGCAGATCAACTCCGCGGTATTCCCCGGCCTTCAGGGCGGCCCGCTCATGCATGTCATTGCCGGTAAGGCCGTGGCTTTCGGCGAGGCGCTCAAGCCTGAGTTCCGCGAATATGGCGAACAGGTGCTCGCCAATGCCAAAGTGCTTTGCGAGGAGCTCACCAAGCGAGGATTGCGCATTGTATCCGGGCGCACGGAGAGCCATGTCATGCTGGTTGACCTGCGCAGCAAGGGACTCACGGGCAAGCGCGCTGAAGAACTTCTTGCCGATGTGCACATCACCGTGAACAAGAACTCCATCCACAACGATCCAGAGCGGCCTTTTGTGACTTCCGGCATCCGGCTTGGTACGCCGGCCATGACAACGCGCGGCTTCAAGCAGGAGGAAGTGCGCCAGGTGGCCAATCTCATTGTGGATGTCCTCGACAATCCCGATGACGCGGATGTTCTGGATGCGGTTCGTGCACGCGTAGACTCGCTCGTGAGGCGATTCCCCGTTTACGGACGCTAGAAGCGTTTTTTCCCGAGATTCTGTATGGAGCTTCATTGATATGCGTTGCCCGTTTTGCAAAGAAAAAGATTCTGCGGTGATTGATTCCCGCGCAAGTGATGATGGCTTTTCGATCCGCAGACGCCGCCAGTGCGCCCGCTGCGGGAAGCGGTTCACCACTTTTGAGCGTGTCGAGCTCAACATGCCGATGATCGTCAAACGGACGGGCGCCCGCAGGGAATATGACCGGGAGAAGGTGCGCAGTTCGATGAAGCTTGCGCTCAGGAAGAGGCCTGTGAACAACGAGCGCATCGAGGAGGCGATTGGCTCGATCGAGCAGCGTCTGAGGACGCTCGGCGAGCGCGAGGTCGCGTCAAGCCGCGTCGGGGAGTTTGTTCTTGAGGAGCTCAAGAAACTTGACGCCGTGGCATTCCTGCGCTTTGCCTCGGTGTACTTCAATGTGGACAATCCCGAGCAGTTCATGGGGCTGCTGCGCAATGCGGATTCCGGTTCGAAGGCTTCGCAAGAGAGTTCAGCCGGAAAGAAGCAGTGAGCGTTACGCACATGGCCGCCCAGGACGAGTACTGGATGCGGCAGGCGATTGAGACGGCTTCAGGCGGGCGATTCATTGCTCCGCCAAATCCGGCTGTCGGCTGCGTGATCGTGAGGGATGGTGAGGAAATCTCTCGCGGTTTCACTCAAAGGCCAGGGGGACATCACGCGGAAATCGAGGCGCTTGAAAAGGCCGCCGCTCTGGGCAGATCGGTGCGCGGCGCAACCGTGTACGTCACGCTTGAGCCCTGCTCGCATTACGGCAGGACTCCGCCCTGTGCGCTCAGACTGATTCACGAAGGCGTCGGCAGAGTTGTTGCCGCAACCGCGGATCCCAATCCGCTCGTTGCCGGGCGCGGACTGCGCATGCTTGAGCAGGCCGGAATCCAGACGGTTTGCGGCGTTTGCGAGGCTGAGGCAATCGAGTCCAATATCGGCTTTCTCACCCGCATGAAGCGCGGAACTCCGTGGGTCAGGCTCAAGGCGGCCGCGAGCCTTGATGGCAGAACGGCGCTCAGCAACGGACAGAGCAAGTGGATTACTGGCCCCAAAGCCCGGGAGGACGGACAGTTCTATCGGGCCTGCGCCCAGGGGCTGCTCACAGGGATTGGAACCGTTCTCGCGGACGATCCCCGGATGAACGTGAGGCTGGAAGGGCTGCCGAGCCCCGCCAAGTTCGTCCTGGACAGCCTGGCCAGAACTCCGGTCAGCGCAAATATTCTTTCCGGCGAGAAGACCACGATCTTTGTCAGCCGCAGGGCTGATCCGGCCCGCGTACAGTCGCTTCGCAAAGCCGGGGCTGAGGTTGCGGAATTGCCCGAGGATGCCGAAGGGCGGCTTTCTCTTGCTGCCGCACTCGATTTCGTTGCGCGAAGCTCAGTCAATGAGCTCTTTGTTGAGGCAGGGGCTCGCCTGAGCGGCAGGATGCTTGCCGAGGGGCTTGTTGATGAGCTTCTGCTCTATGTGGCGCCTGTACTTCTCGGAAGCGGCAGGCCGATTGCGCAGCTCCCCGAGCTCATTAAACTGTCCGATGCGCGCAGGTGGCGGTTTGTCGAAGCCGCGCCTGTCGGAGATGATTTGAAAGTCCGTCTGAGACCATCTGCGGACTAGACCTACAAGAGGAGAAGACCATAAATGTTTACGGGAATCATTCAGGCAGTCGGCAAGATTCGCGAGCCCGAGCAACTGGGAAACGGTGTTCGTCTGACGATTGCCACTCCTGCAGAATTCCATCTTGAGCAGAGCAAGGTTGGCGACTCCATTGCCGTGAACGGCGCCTGCATGACGGTGATCAATATCGAAGGGAACAGCTTCCAGATTGATGTGAGCGCCGAGAGCCTGAGCAAGACGGCCAATCTCGGCACGTTTGGCGAGTGCAATCTTGAAAAGGCCATGCGGCTTGGAGACACCATCGACGGGCACATGGTGAGCGGTCATGTTGACGGCATCGGGCAGGTCGAGGCCATGGACAAGGTCGCAGAGAGCTACAGGCTCGTCATCTTGGCGCCGCTCAAGCTTTCCCAGTACCTTGCCTACAAGGGATCGGTGACGGTGAACGGCGTTTCCCTGACGATCAATTCCGTCGAGGACACCCCTGTGGGTGCGCGCATTTCGATCAACCTCATTCCGCACACCGTCGAGGTGACGACGCTCAAGCACCTCAAGCCGCAGGATTTCGTCAATCTTGAGATTGACACGATCGCCCGCTATATCGAGAGAATGCTGGCGCTGCGCAATCAAGAGGCTGACAGCCTGTTCTAGGACAGGTTCTTTCTAGGGGAAGCCGATTATGGCGGCACGGCTCTTTACTCCGATCAGCCTGGGCGGCATGGTGCTCTCGAACCGGATTTGCGTACCGCCCATGTGCCAGTGCATGGCTGCTGGCGGGATCGCGCAGCCCTGGCATGCCGACCATTACAGCCGGCTTGCAAAGTCCGGAGCCGGACTGCTTGTCATCGAGTGCACCGCGGTTTCCGAACAGGGACGCATCACCGGAAAGGATCTGGGGCTGTGGAATGACGAGCAGGGGCATGCCCTCGGAGGGCTTGTGGCTTCCGTCAGAGCTGCTGCGCCCGACACCCGGATCTGCGTGCAGATTTCGCATGCCGGGCGCAAGGCGATGATGCTGGACGCAGATGCGCCCGCTGAAGAAATTGTGAGCTGTTCTGCCCTGCCCTACGATGAGAGAAGCGCTACGCCCGTTCAGCTTGATGAAGCGGGAATCCGGGGCATCATCGAAGCCTTTGCCCAGGCCGCCGAGCGTGCATACCTTGCCGGAGTCGATGGCGTGCAGATCCATGCCGCGCACGGCTACCTCATCCATCAGTTCTTCTCTCCCGTCTCCAATCGGCGAACCGATGCCTGGGGCGGCTCCCTTGAAAACCGGATGCGATTCGGCCTGACTGTCATTGAGGCGATTCGCAAGCGGGTTCCGAAGCTGCCGCTGATGCTGCGCATTGCGGCCACGGATTGGATCGAGGGGGGCTGGCAGGAGTCCGATGCGGTGGAGTTTGTCCGCAGGGCGGCCGACCTGGGCGTCGTTGCCGTGGACGTCACCGCTGGCGGCCTTTCTCCCCAACAGAAATCTCCGCAGAAAGAGCCCGGCTATCAGGTCTGCTACGCGAGCGCGATCAAGCGTGGCACGGGGCTGCCAACGGCGGCAAGCGGTCTCATTACCGACCCGCTGCAGGCGGAGGGGATTCTTGTGAGCGGCCAGGCCGATCTGGTGAGCGTTGGGCGCGGTGTGCTGCACAATCCCAGCTGGGGCTGGATGGCCGCACAGTCCCTGAATGCGTTCGGCGCGATTCCGCCACCGTATTTCGGCGCGTTCTAGGCGGAGCCTTTTGTCTTTTTTCTGCGCTTTGCCTCGGCAGCGGCACGGGTTTGTGCCTCTTCTGTTTCGCACGTTTCAATGATAAGTTTTGCGGCGCTCTTTGCCCGGTATTCGGCAACTGCGCCGGCAACCATTGCCACCGCCAGAACGATGGCGTCGGCCGCGTATCCGGTTGCCTCCGCCGGAGCCTTGAGCGCGCCCAGCGTAAGGGCGATCAGAACGAGTGCGCACAGCGCCAGAACCGCCAGCATTTTGCGGAAATGCCTCACATCGGGTTTGTCCGCCTCGCTGATCCCGCCGCGGGTGAGGCGCGTGATCATCAGATCAACGGGGAGCACGGAGCGGACAAACTGCGCCTGAGGTGCGTGCGGGCTTTGCCGCATGAGATCGGCTGCGAGCCGCCCCGACTTGTCGAACTTCATCGTGCGAAGCGGCGTGAAAAGCCGGAAGATCTGATAAATCAGGTAGCTCCAGCAGAAAATCGAACAGGCGCCCAGCAGCAAGACGGCACCTTCATCCATAGCGAAAAGACAGAGAAAAGAGTTCGGAAACAGAGCAGGGCGGCAGAGCGCACCGCATGGATCCTGCGCACGCTAAAGCCTCGCAATCCCCTTGTCAATCGAGTATCTCCCGGCCGTGATGAAAATCTTGCGGCTTGAGCGCTTTTCTGTCGCTTTTTGTAGCGCTCAAGCGGCTAGAATAAAGGGCACAGAGCGGGGGTTGCGCATCATTGCCAGGCCCTGCAGGAGAATTATTTTGAGGAGAATATCCATGATTGATGAAGTCAAGACCAATTTGGATGGCACCGGCCTGCAGATTGGCGTCGTGGTGTCGCGTTTCAATGAATATGCCGGCCGCGAGGAATGGGCTGCGTGTCTTGACGAGCTCAAGAAGCTTGGCGTCTCTGAAGACGATATTACCCACATCACTGTGCCCGGGGCGCTTGAAATTCCGCTTACGCTTTCCAAGCTTGCCGAGACGGGCGACTACGATGCGCTGATTGCCCTGGGAGCTGTGATCAAGGGCGAGACCTACCATTTTGAGGTCGTCAGCAATGAGTCGAGCGCCGGCATCATGCGGGTGACGTTGGATTACGGTATTCCCGTTGCCAACGGAATCCTCACGACGTACGACGATGAGCAGTGCAAGGCACGCACGGAAATGAAGGGACGCGACTGCGCCCGGTGCGCGGTTGAGATGGCCAACCTGTGCGAGCAGTACCCCTCTGACACGGATCTGATGGATTTTGAAGAAGATGAGTGAGAATAAGGTTCGGAATCCCCTAGCGGGACGCCGCCGCAAGGCGCGCGAGTTTGCCCTGCTCGGCGTGTATCAGTCCCTGATCGATTCAGAGGCCGACTATGCGAAGATTGACGCCAACCTGCTTTCGGTTCTGAGCGATGAGGACGAGCCGGTTGTCTCTGAACTCTCGGCCGATGATTTCAATCATTGCGATCAGGAGCTCTACAAGTTCATTCTGTCCGGCGTCATGCAGGAGAAGGGCGAGCTCGCCGAACTTGTTGGTGCGCATGTCGACCGCCCTCTGGAGCGGCTTTCGACGATCGAGCATGCGTGCCTGCTGATCGGCGCCTGGGAGCTCAAGCACAGTCTTGAGACGCCCTATCGCGTCGTGATCAACGAGGCGGTGGAGCTCGCCAAGACCTTTGGCTCGGACAAGGGGTTCAAACTGGTCAACGGAGTTCTTGACAAGGTTGCTCTTGACGTGCGCCCGGACGAGGTGCGCGCGAACTCGTAGGAAGAAGTGACTTTTGCCCTCGCTCCCGAGCGGACGAGGGCAAGTGCAAAGCGCGTTCCGGCGGGCCCTGCGACAAGCGGCCGCGGTCGCGCTTTTGTTTTTTAGAGGTTCATCTTATGGCTCAAAACGGTGAGTTTGCGATTATTGACAGGTTTTTCACGCATGAAGCTTTCGGAGCTTGGAAAAGCAAGGGCGTGGGGGATGACTGCGCGATCATCGATACGGCAGGGGGGCGGCTTGCGGTCACGACCGACATGATGTCCGTGGGAACGCACTTTCTGCCTTCGGCGCTTGCTGCAGACATCGGGTACAAGGCGCTTGCCGTGAATTTGTCCGACCTGGCTGCTGCGGGAGCCGTTCCGCGCGCGTTCTTCCTGTCCATTGCCCTGCCCGGGCGGGATGATCTGTGGCTTTCGGGGTTTACCGAAGGGCTGATGAAACTGGCCAGAGCTGCCAGCTGTCCGCTGCTTGGCGGAGATACGACCCGTGCGGCCACGGTAGGCGGAGCGCCCGGACCGGTGACGATCTCCATCACTGCGATGGGCGAGCTTCCAGCCCAGATGGGCCTCACACGCTCCGGAGCCAAGCCCGGTGATGACATCTGGGTGTCCGGAAACGTGGGCGGCGCCTGCGCTGCGCTGCGCCACAGGCTGGGCGAGTGGACGCTGCCGGCGCGGCTGTTCCCGGCTGCTGCGGCGCGCATGGATCGGCCGGAGGCAAGAAACGCCCTCGGGACGGCGCTGCTCAATGTGGCAAGCGCCTGCGCTGACATTTCCGATGGCCTTGCCCAGGACCTTGGACACATCATGGAGCGCAGCGGTGTGGCCGCCGACATCCTCTGGGATGCCGTCCCGAAGCATCCGAGCCTTGCGGCGCTCACGCCCGAGAGACAGCTTCAGGCAGCGATGAACGGCGGCGACGATTATGAGCTTGTCTTTACGGCGCCAAGCGAGAAGCGGGGGTTGGTCGAGCAGGCTTCCATTTCGTCTCTGACTCCGGTGACCCGAATCGGCAGGATCGTTGAGCTCACCGGTCCGCGGGCCCGCCTCACGATGCACGACAAGGCTGGCAAGGAGGTCTTTATGCCCGCAGGCGGCTTCGATCATTTTGGCGAGCAAGAGGCCGGCCAATGAGTCTGAAGGAAAAGTACAGCGCAGATAACCCCGCGAACAGGGTGCGACCGACGCTCGCTTTCGCGTTCAGCCATCCGGCTCATGCCCTGGCGCTCTTTTTCGGCGCGGGCTGCATGAGGCCTGCGCCGGGTACCTGGGGCACTGCGGCGGGCGTGCTTGTCTGGATTGCCCTGATCAGCCTGAATGTGCCGCTTGCGGCGCTGATCGTGCTGACTGTCCTGGCCTTTGTTGCCGGTGCCTGGGCTAGCCACAGGACGGGGATTGATCTGGGGGTTGAGGATGCCGGCTGCATCGTGATTGACGAAGTGGCAGCGGTCTGGCTTGTTCTCCTGATGCTTCCCCAGAACTGGATCGGGTGGCTTGCGGCGTTCATTTCCTTCCGCATCTTTGACATCGTGAAGCTGCCGCCCGCAAGTACGATTGATGCGCGGATGAAAAACGGCATCGGCGTGATGCTCGATGACCTGTTTGCCGCGATCTGGGCGATAGCCGCAGTGATGTTGCTTGATGCGGTGGTGAATCGTCTTGCTGGCCCGGTTTTCCTCGGCCTGTACTAGGAGCGACAATGACGGAAGCGGGCATGCAAAAGCGCATTTCGGATCTAGCAGACGAACTCGGAAGGAAAGCACTTGGTGCACAGGTGAAAATAGCAACTGCCGAGAGCTGCACGGCGGGGGGGATTTCTTGGGCGATCACTCAGGTGCCGGGATCAAGTTCCTGGTTTGACCGGGGCTTTGTTGTCTATACGGCCAGGGCCAAGTGCGAGATGCTTGGCGTGGATCCTTCGCTCATTGAAAAGCATGGGGTTGTGAGCGAGCAGACCGCTCGGGCAATGGCCATCGGAGCGCTGGAACACTCCGAAGCGGCTCTTTCCGTTTCGGTGACGGGGATTGCCGGGCCTGGCGGCGCAGAGCCAGGCAAGCCTGTCGGAACGGTCTGTTTCGGGTTTGCCCGAAAGAACGGGAAGGTTTGCTCGGAGACGGTTATTTTTTCCGGGAATCGCTCGGAAGTCCGGGAGCAGGCTGTTGCGCATGCCCTGACCGGACTTCTTCAGCGCCTCTGATGCTTTATTGCGAGCGGCAGAGCGCCTTGGCTCGCCTGATTGCATCCCTAGTTGAAATGGCTGCTTCGGCTGCGGCCTGGGCGAAGTGCTCGTCCTTGCCGGCATAGAGAATCGCCCGGCTTGAATTGATGATCATGCCCCAGCCATCGGCATCCAGACCTGCGGCGACGGCGGCGTTAACATCTCCGCCCTGTGCGCCGATGCCGGGTACGAGCAGGGGAACGCTGGGGGCCAGCCTGCGTACGCTGGCGATCTCCTTGGGCTGCGTTGCCCCGACAACCAGACACATCTGACCGGTTCTGTTCCAGCTGCTGCCGGCAAGGCGGGCGATCCGCTCGTATACCATCTCGCCGCCGGCGACGAGTTCTTCAATGTCTTTTCCACCCGGGTTGGAAGTCCGGCACAGAACGATGATCCCGCGGTCTGGGTACTCGAAATAAGGCTCGATCGTGTCAAATCCCATGTACGGGGACAGTGTGACGGCATCGGCGTTGTAGCGGACAAAGGCTTCTTTGGCGTATTGTCTGGCGGTTGAGCCGATGTCTCCGCGCTTGGCGTCCAGAATGACGGGAATGTCGGGATGCTCGCTCTTGATCAGCGAGATGATGCGCTCGAGAGCGTCTTCGGCCCGGTTGGCCGCGAAGTAGGCGATCTGGGGCTTGTACGCGCAGACATACGGCGCAGTGGCCCGCACGATCTGCTCGCAGAAGGCATAGATCGGGTCAGGTTCGGCAAGGATGCATTGCGGAAATTTGGCCGGATCCGGATCAAGTCCAACACACAGCATGGAATCGGCGGAGCGGGTTCTGGCGGAGAGTTTTTCAGTAAACAGCATGGCGGCAGGATCCTTGATGTCGACCCGGGAACCGGGCCGGATTGCTTTAACTGCCGCATTGTACCGCCCGGCAAATCGCTAAACTGCCGAGCAATCCGTAACCTGCAGGGAGGAGCGAAGATGCCGCAGCAGACATTCCGATTCGCACAAAAGAGCGACACAGCTTTGATTTTGAGTTTCATCAGGCAGCTTGCAGACTACGAAAGGATGCTGGGGGAAGTGGTTGCCACGGAGGAACTGCTCGGGCATTGGCTTTTTGAAAAACATGCAGCCGAGGTGCTGTTTGTCTGCGATCACGGCAAGGAAGTGGGATTTGCCCTCTTTTTCCACAACTTTTCCACGTTCCTCGGCCGGGCGGGGCTGTATCTGGAAGACCTTTTCGTGTTGCCGGATTACCGCGGCAGGGGGCACGGTATCGGCTTGCTGCGCAAGCTCGCCCGGATCGCCGTTGAGCGCGGCTGCGGCCGCTTTGAGTGGACCTGTCTGGACTGGAACAAGCCGAGCATTGATCTGTATACCTCATTCGGTGCAAGGCCGATGAGCGACTGGACGATCTACCGGCTTGCCGGAGAGGAGCTGAGAGCATTTGCGCAGAGCGGCAAGGAAGCGACAGATGAAACGAAGTGATTTCGAACTGATGGCGCCGGCGGGATCCTGGGAGGCGCTTTCGGCGGCCTGTTCGGCAGGCGCCGATTCGGTGTACTTCGGGGCGGGCGTGCTCAATATGCGCTCCCACTCCGCGGGACGGTTTACGGTGAAGGATATCGGCCGGGTATGTGGCATCTGCCACGACGCGGGTGTGAAGGCCTATCTCACGCTCAACAGCGTGATGTTTGACGGAGACAGGGAGCTGCTTTGCAGCACGCTTGAGCAGGCGGCCAGTCAGGGAATAGATGCTGTGATTGCCTGTGACCCGATCGTTCTGATGCGGGCACGGGAAAGAGGGGTGCCCGTACACCTGTCCACTCAGCTCAACATCTCCAACCTTGAAGCGCTGCGGTTCTATGCTCCGTATGCCGATGTCGCCGTGCTTGCCCGCGAACTGAATCTGGATCAGGTGAAGGACATATGCAAGGGGATTGAGCGGGAGGATGTGCGCGGCGTGTCGGGCAGGCCCATTCGGATTGAAATGTTCTGCCACGGTGCGCTTTGCATGGCGGTGAGCGGGAAATGCTACATGAGCCTTGCGACCCGGGGCAGGAGCGCAAACCGGGGAGAGTGCCTTCAGACATGCCGGCGTGAATATGTCTTCAAGGATGTCGACCGCGACATCGAGATTGCCTTGGACAATGGATATTTCATGAGCCCCAAGGATCTCAAGACGATCGGGTTTCTCGACCGCATGGTTGATGCAGGCGTACGGGTCTTCAAGATTGAGGGCAGAGCGCGGGGGCCGGAGTATGTGCGCACGACGGTCGAGTGCTACAGCGAGGCGCTCGAAGCGATCGCTGCCGGAGCCTGGACGGAGAGCTGCCGCACCCGGTGGGACGAGCGTCTTGCACGGGTCTTCAACCGGGGCTTCTGGGACGGGTACTACCTGGGGGCCGCAGTTGCCGAGCTTTGCGGCACTTACGGCTCCAAGGCCACAGAGCGCAAGGTTTTTGTCGGCGAGTGCGTGAACTACTTCTCCCGTGCCGGAGTTGGCCAGTTCGCCCTGACTGGGGGCGGTTTTGGTCTCGGGCAAAAGCTACTGGCAACAGGTCCAACGACGGGCGCCGTGTACTTTTCGGTCGAGCGCATTCTTGCCGATGACGGCAGTGAGCTCGAGCAGGCGCAAAAAGGCGAACGGATCACGGTGAGCGTGCCCGAGAAAATCAGAGAACACGACAAGCTCTACCGGATCGAGTCCGTTCAGTCACGATAGGATGCCGCGGGAAAACAGCACGGTAAGCGGCGCCATATCCGCGACGCTGTGCACTTCGAGCTTGCGGTAGGCCGTGTTGCGATGCGCCTGAACGGTGCGCTCGCTGATCTGCATCTTGCGCGCGATCTGCTTGTTGAGCAGCCCCTTGATGGCGCCCCGGATCACGTCTTGCTCGCGCGAGGAGAGCCGCTCGAATCGCTTTTTCCATTCCGCTTCGTCAATGGGCATAGACCTCTGGTCGAGATCGTCCTGCACGATCTTGGCAACGGCGGTGAGAAGCCGCTCGGGGTCGACGGGCTTGAGCAGGAAGTCCTTGGCTCCGTCCTTCATCGTCTGCACCGCCATGTCCACGTCGCCGTGACCGGTGAGAAAGATGATGGGCAGGGGATATTGGCGCCGGTTCATTTCAGCCTGCATCTGCAGCCCGGTGATGTCCGGCATGCGCACATCCAGGATGAGGCATCCGGGGCGAGATGGCGTGTCACCGGCAAAAAAGGCGGCGGCGCTCTGATAGGCGGCGGTTTGCCAGCCTTCGCCCTCAAGCAGAAGGCTCAGGCTCATCAGTTGATCGGCTTCATCATCGACCAGGCGGATCAGTGGTTTGACGGTATTTTCAGCCATGAGCGCTCTCCTTGTTGAAAATCGGCAATGTAATGCGCGCTTCGGTGAGGCCATCCAGTCTGCCAATCGTGAAGTTTCCGGAGGCCTTTTCACACAGTGTCCGAACAATGAGCAGTCCGAGACCGGTGCCTGTTGCCTTGGATGTGTTCAGCGGCCGGCTGTGCTTTTCAAGTTCGTCCTCGCCGGTCGGTGCATTGTCAAGAACCGAAATGATGGCCTTCGAGCCCGCGTCCTGCGTGGTGAGGACAATGCGTATGCGGGCGCCTTTGTAGCCCTCGCAGGCCTCGATTGCATTTTTGGTGACGTTTCTGAGGCAAAGTTCGAGCTCGAGCCTGTTCCAGAAAACGCTGATTCCCTGGGCCTGAATGTCCAGATGGAGCATGCCGACCGGGGTTTTGAGCAGCCACGCGTTGAAAATCCGGGTGAGTTCGGCGGCTAGGTCGATGGGCTCAAGCTGTGCGTCGCGGTGCCTGACGTAATTGCGCACGTGATTGACGATGCCGCTTGCCTTTTCGCACTGGCGGGCGATGAGCTCGATCGCCTTTTCGAGCTGGGGCGGGACGGGGGAGCGCTCGAATTGTCTTTGCAGCGCGTTGCAACTGTTGCTGATCACGGAGATCGGACCATTCAGCTCGTGGGTGATCATGCTCGAGACGGCGCCGATCGTGCTGATTCGTTCAAGGGACTGAATCTGCTCGAGCGCCAGTTTTTGCGCGGCTTCGGCCTCGCGCTCCTTTTGCACGGCTTCGCGCAGCTCTCGTGTCCGCACGCTGACCAGGTACCGGACATACCAGCTGTGGAAAATCAGGGCAAGAAGCCCCATGAACCCAAGACAGATGAAGCCCCAGTAGCGCTTAATGAAATCAGACACCGAACGGATGCGCAGGTATTCGTACGGGCCGCGCCGCAGGGATTTGTAGAGATTGTCGACCTGTGTGAAGTCGGAGACAACGGCCCAGCCCGTCCCGTTTTGAGTTTTGGGCATGGTGAGCAGGGCGGCTGCCACGTCCCGGCTCATCTGCCAGGGAGCCAGCGAGGTTGAAACAAACGTCCAGTTGGGATAGGCCTCGGTTGAGCGCAGACACTTGAAGTCGGACAGATTATCGGGTTTCAGCCCGATCGGACGAAACCGACCGGCAAGTTCAGGTTCCGTGAGACGCAGCTCTTCAAGCGTGCAGGAGCGGGACATTGCGACATCGGCTTCGCCCCGCAGAACGGCGAGCAGAAGCTTGCGCATCGGTGAGCCTGCAGCGACAAGCCCTCCGAAAAAATTGTCAGGATCGTAGCCCTCATCCTGAAGCTCCTTGAGCGGAATGAAGACGCCGGACCAGCCATTGAGCCAGTTGACGGCGGCTTTTTTGCCCCGGAGATCGGCAACCGTTTTGATCGGACTTTCGTTGGGTACGAGAAAAACCGTGGCGATCGCCTGGTTGGGATTGGGGGCAACACGTGTCGTCATGGTGGCGATGTCGCGAAGGCCCCTGCTGTAGACGCGCCGATAGAAGCCCGAGGCCCCCAGGAAGAATTCGACCTTGTTTTCGCGGATGGCTCTTTCCAGATCCTTGACCAGGTACGGATCGATGGACACGTCATACTGCGGCAGACGTTTCCTCAGGTACGCAAAGGTGGCTTCAAAGCCTTCGCGCTCGGAGGGGGAGAAACTCTGCTCGATATAGCCGATGCGAAGAAGAGGCCGTCCGCTCGCAGCGTGGCGTGTCGCCAGAAGGGCGTCTGGCGGCTCCTCGGCGGAACTCGCAGGATCTGTCGCCGAGGCGAGGAACAGTCCGAAGGCGCAGGCTGCGGCCGCAAGAAAAAGGGAGAGGATTCGGGGCACTTGTTGAAAAAGAAAAATTGCCCGCAGGGCTTGCGGGCAATTGTAGCTGAGAGGCACTACGGAACTTTGATGTCCGTGAATTCATGGCACTGGTCACAAAGCAGCCTGGGCTTCTTGTGGCCGCTGTGGCACTGGTTGCAGGACGGATCCTCAACATGGGAGTCGTGCGGATTGATGTCCTTCTTGGCCGTGCGCTTGGCAAGCTGCGCATATCCGCCGTGGCAGGCGGCACATGCCTCGTTTGATGGCGCCTTCGGGGGCATCTGCGTGTGACATGCCTGGCACGGCACGCCTCTGGCGGCATGCCGGTCGGCAAGCATCTTGTTTGCGTCAGCAGCGGCGGCCGTCAGGGAGAAGGCCATCGCGGCAAGTCCCAGAATCAGGTTTTTTGCAGTAAAAGACATTGTTATCTCCTTGATGCCGCCGCCACCGGCATGCGGGTCGGAGGGTTCCCGCATGCCCGCAGGGCGTCAGATCAGTCCGTTAGGACCAGGGCTTCTCGGCAGCAACGGTGCGGCCGGCGATGCGTCCGAACACGCAGGACTCGGAGTTGTTGCATGCGCCCTGGTAGATGTGGCCCCACATGGAACCGAGCTCGCCGGCGCTGTAAAGGCGCGGAATCGGCTTCTTGAAGGGGTTGAGCACCTGGCCCTTTTCGTTCCTGCGCGGACCGCCCTGGGTGTTCAGGATGGCCGGATAGAGCTTGGCGGCGTAGTACGGTCCCTGCTCGTCGAACGGAGCGGAGATGAGCGGAGCCTCGCGGCCTTCGAAGGCGATCTTGCCCTTCTTCTCGAGCGGACGGCCGAATTCCTTGTCGGCGCCGGCCTTGATGTTGGCATTCCAGGTCTTGAAGGTGTTGACAAGGTTCTCAACGGGCACGTTGATCTTCTTGGCAAGCTCTTCAATGGTGTCGGCCTTGACGATCACGCCCTTTTCGATTTCAGCGCTGTTGTCCTTGCTCCACTTGTACCCTTCGCGGTTCAGGGCATAGCCCGAGGTGGCGCCGCCGATGATCGGGCCGCGCAGGCGGGCCTTCTCGTCAAAGACCACGAAGCAGGGGATGCGCGGATAGCGGTGCTTGATGGCATCGAGCATGTTCACGCCGTAGATGCAGGTGTGGTTGTCCATCTTCTCGTTCACGAAGCGCTTGCCGTCCTGGTCGACATAGAAGTAGCTGGCAGAGAGCATGTTGATCTGCAGGGCGGTCTTCAGACCGGGGACTTCAAGGCCGAGCGGGCAGGACAGTGCGTTCATGTGCCAGGTGTCGGCGCCGGCGGCAACCGCCATGCGCACGCCGTCGCCCGTGTTGCCGGGGTGGCCGAGACGATGGAACATCGTGCCCATCGTGTGGTTCTGCAGCAGGACGTCATCCCACTCGTAGCCGCCGGTTGCAAGCACCACGCCGCGGCGGGCCTTGACGGCAACCTTCTTGCCTTCGATTTCGAACCAGACGCCGAGAACCTCGTCGTTTTCGCGGATCAGCTCCAGAGCGCGGGCGTTGTACTTGACAGGAACCTTGCGGACTGTCTCAACGGCGTAGCGGTAGTTGTTGAAGAGCATGTCGCCGCCGCGGATCTTGGTGCCGGGCGTGGAGCGGAAGCGCCACTTGTCAACGGCATCGGATTCGGGAATGCTCTGGAAGCCGGCGTGGCCGTAGATGTAGACCTTCTGGTCGGGCTTCAGAGAAAGGAGGAACTCCTTGGACTTCATCGCTTCCTTGACGAAGGCGCGCAGCTGAACCTCGTCGATTTCGCTGTTGGCGAAGGTGTAGGTCTTCTTCAGGTAGGTGAAGGCACGCTCTTCGTTGTTGGGGATGAACATGCCGCCGGAGGACACTGCGGTGTTGCCGCCGCCAGTGGCACACTTTTCAAAAATCATGACCTTGGCGCCGGCATCGGCAGCCGTAATTGCGGCACTGGCACCAGCTCCGCCGTAGCCGACGATGACAACATCCGTGGTGATGTTCCACTTTCTGGGCAGGTCGGCCCGCTTCTTGGCCTGAGCAGCTGGAACGGCAGCGACGGCGGCGGCAGCCGCGGCGCTCTTCAGGAAATTGCGCTTGGAAACTTGCATGGTAATCCTCCGATAGGATGGGTTTGTTTGTACGGGAGGAACAGTATCCCCAAGCGCTACTTAAGCAGTTTGCGTATTGCCAACAGAAAGGCTGAATGGTGCCCTGGCGTCACCGAAGGCTGATTTTTGGACGGTTTTTTCTGCGGTCAGGCAAGAAAATGCCCTGATCACAAAAAAGTCATCAGGGCGGAAAGCCAGACAGGCAGCCTGTCGGCAGAAGGAGAAATACACTCGGGGGAATTATTTACGAAGAAGTGCCCAGCAACATCGCAAAAACGAAAAATCGTTTTGCAAAAGGGCAAAACGATTTCTCTGGTGTCAAAAAGGCGGACCAGGAGTTTGTCCGGATCCGCCCATCTGCAGCGTCAGGCGGAAGGTCTCCGCCTGAATTGTGCGGCGCTGATTACATCATCGGATCCATGCCGCCCATTCCGCCCATGCCGGGAGCCATGGCAGGCTTGTCTTCCGGAATGTCGGCAACCATGCAGTCGGTCGTGAGGATCAGGCCGGCCACGGAGGCGGCATTCTGCAGAGCCGTGCGGGTCACCTTGGTCGGATCGAGAACACCCATCTCGACCAGGTCGCCGTATTCGCCGGTCTGTGCGTTGTAGCCGTAGTTGCCCTTGCCCTGCATGACAGAGTTGACGACGACGCTCGGTTCTTCGCCAGCGTTCTTGACGATCATGCGCATGGGCTCTTCCATGGCGCGCAGAACGATGCGGATGCCGGCATTCTGTTCGTCGTTGTCGCCCTTGAGGCCGGCAATGGCCTGCTTGGCGCGGATGAGGGCGGTGCCGCCGCCAGCGACGATGCCTTCTTCAACGGCAGCGCGGGTGGCGTGCAGGGCGTCTTCGACGCGAGCCTTCTTTTCCTTCATCTCGACTTCGGTGGCAGCGCCGACCTTGACCAGAGCCACACCGCCGGCGAGCTTGGCAACACGCTCCTGGAGCTTCTCGCGGTCGTAGTCGCTCGTGGTGGTCTCGATCTGCTGGCGGATGCTGATCACGCGGGCTTCGATGGCCTTCTGGTCGCCGGCGCCGTCAATGATCGTGGTGTTCTCCTTGGACACTTCAACGCGCTTGGCGGTGCCGAGGTGCTCGATCGTGGCCTTCTCGAGGGTGAGGCCGAGATCGGAGGTGATGGCGGTGGCGCCGGTCAGAACGGCAATGTCGCCAAGCATGGCCTTGCGGCGGTCGCCGAAACCGGGAGCCTTGACGGCAACAACCTTCAGAACGCCGCGGATGGAGTTCACAACGAGCGTTGCGAGAGCTTCACCGTCCACGTCTTCTGCAATGATCAGCAGCGGGCGGCTCGTTTTGGCAACGGCCTCGAGGATCGGCAGCAGTTCGCGGATGTTGCTGATCTTCTTCTCGTTCACGAGAATGAACGGGTTCTCGAGAACGGCAATCTGGCGCTCGGGAGTGTTGATGAAGTAGGGCGAGAGATAGCCGCGGTCAAACTGCATGCCTTCAACGACTTCGAGTTCGTTGTTCAGGCTCTTGCCGTCTTCGATCGTGATGACGCCTTCCTTGCCGACCTTGTCCATGGCCCGAGCGATGATGTCGCCGATTTCCGTGTCGGAGTTGGCGGAGATGGCGCCGACCTGTGCCACTTCCTTGTTGGTTGTCGTGGGCTTGGAGATCTTGCGCAGCTCTTCAATTGCGGCGGCAACAGCCTTGTCGATGCCGCGCTTGAGATCCATCGGGTTCATGCCAGCGGCAACGTACTTCATGCCTTCGTCAACGATGGCCTGGGCAAGAACCGTGGCGGTCGTGGTGCCGTCGCCGGCGTTGTCGTTTGTCTTGGAGGCAACTTCGCGCACCATCTGGGCGCCCATGCTCTCAAACTTGTCCTTGAGATCGATTTCCTTGGCAACCGTCACGCCGTCCTTGGTGATGAGCGGACCGCCGAAGGAGCGCTCGAGAACGACATTGCGGCCCTTGGGTCCGAGGGTGACCTTGACAGCATCGGCCAGAATATTGATGCCGCGGACCATGCGGGAGCGGGCGTCATTGCCGAAAAGAACTTGCTTAGCAGCCATTTGATTGAATTCCTTACAAAAAAGATGTCAGAAAAGTTTGGAAATCCGATTACTCGAGAACGCCCATGATGTCTTCTTCGCGCATCACGAGAACTTCCTCGCCGCCCACCTTGACGGTCTGGCCGGAGTACTTGCCAAAGAGAACGTTGTCGCCAACCTTCACGTCCATCGGAATGATCTTGCCCGAGTCATCGCGCTTGCCGGGGCCGACGGCCAGAACAACACCCTGATCGGGCTTCTCGCCGGCGCTGTCAGGAAGAACGATGCCGCTGGCGGTCGTGGTCTCGGCCTCAAGGCGCTTGACAATCACGCGGTCGTGCAAAGGACGAATCTGCATTTTCTAACTCCAAATCGTTAAAAAGTTGCCGCCGTTTCCTGGCGGCTTGTCTTGAATCTGCTGGATCAGACATGCCTGATACAGGCACCCTGTCCTCACGCATAAGGGTATATGGGGACGGGGCAGTTTTTTTTCAAGTCCCGATCTGCGAAAATTTCGCGAAGATTGTCCGGCAAAGGGGTAGAGGTCTGAAGTGTTTCTGAAAGACTATAGAAAACAGATGGTTGTGCTGATGCTGGCCGCTCTGGCCGCAGGAGCGGCGGATGCGGCGATGCCTCCCGCACTGCGGCAGGCGGCACAAAGGGCGGGGCTCACCGAATCCATGATCGGCATCTGGATATCTCCTGCGGGCGTTGACAGGCCTGCGCTTGCCGTCAACAGCAGTCGCAGCTTCACGCCTGCGAGCACGGCAAAGGTTGTGACGACAATGGCAGGCCTTGATCTGCTCACGCCCGCATTTCGCTGGAAAACGCTTGTCAGGGCAGATGCGGCGCCTGACGAGCATGGGCGCATCACTTCGGTCTCGATCACCGGCGACGGGGATCCGCATCGGGTGAGCGAGTCGCTCTGGCTGATGGCCGAGCGGCTGCGCGGGCTCGGGGTTCGCGAGATTGTCGGAGACATCACGCTGGATCGGTCCGCTTTTGCAGTTGAAGTGATCGATCAGGGAGCTTTTGACGGCGAGGCAAACGAGTCGTACAACGTGGGAGCGGATGCGCTGCTCACAAACATGAAGTCGCTCTCGCTGACGTTTCATCCGGATTCCATGGCGGGTATCGCGAGAATCACATCGTTTCCCGGACTCATGGGCATCCAGGTTCAAAGGACTGTTCCGCTTGATCGCAGTGCGCGCTGCGACGGCGACGAGTGGCAGAGGCGCCTTCACGGAGATTTTTCCGGACCGAAAGTCAGTTTCAAGGGAGCGTATCCCCTGTCATGCGGCACAAAGTCCTGGCACTACGCGGGCTACAGCGCGGACGAGTTTTTCACACGCTCTCTGGGGTACGTTCTAGCGCAGACCGGCATTGTCTGGAAAGGCAGGGGCATCGAAGGCAAGGCCGATCAGGATGCCTTTTTGCTCCTCACGGAGGATTCCAAGCCGCTCGTCACGATTGTGGGGCTCATCAACAAGTACTCCAACAATCCGATGGCGCGCCAGCTCTATCTCACGCTCTCGTTCATGGATGAATACGGCTGGGCGCAGCCGGCATCAATTGAGCGTAGTCGAAAAGTGCTCGACCGATGGCTTCAGGAGTGTTCCGTGCCCGTCGCAGAGGTGAATCTGGAAAACGGCTCCGGTCTCTCGCGCAAGGCTTGGATATCGCCAAGGGCGATGGGCAAGGTGCTCAACTATGCATACAAGAGTCCCTATGCCGCCGAATTCATCAGCAGTCTGCCGATCGCAGGACTGGACGGTACGATGAGAAAGCGCGGCGTTTCCTCGGGCAGTGCGCACATGAAGACAGGCTACATCAACAACGTCTGGGCCGAGGCCGGATACCTCACCGACGTGGCGGGACGGCGTTGGAGCGTGGCCGTGACAGTGAACTATTCGGGATCGGGAAGAAAGCCTCACGGAAAGGCATTCATTGATGCCGTCAACCGCTGGGTGGCTTCGGGGGCGCTCAGGTAGAACGCGCCCGAAGAAGAATTATTGTTGGCAGTTGCGCTTGAGCGCCTCGACGAATTGCGGCTGCGTAATCAGTTCGGGCAGAATGGTTGCCCGGCCGCTTGTTCCGTTGTACAGGACATAAAGCGGAACGCCGTTTCTGCCAAAACTGGCCAGTGACCGGGTGATGGCTTCATCCCGGTTCGTCCAGTCAGCGACGAATTTGCGGTAACCCAGTTCGGCGAGCGCTCTGTCCGATACATTGGTCCGGATGACCACCTTGTCATTGAACTGGCAGGTGACGCACCAGGCCGCGGTGTAATCGACGATGACAGGGGTCTTCTGCTCCAGGGCATCCAGGACGGCCTGTTCGCTCCAGCGCTCCCAGCCCTTGTTCTGCACATGCCGCGCGGCCGTGAAGGCTCCCGAGGCAATCAGGGCGATGCAGGCTGCCGCCACAAGGCCGGTCAGGATTTTCAGAATTGCAGAAGAGCCTCTGCCATACTGGCTTCTGCCGATCTCCCAGAGCATGACGGTGAGAGAGCAGCTTGCAATCAGCAGTGCAACCAGACCGTAAAAACTCACCTGATGACTGAGAACCCAGAACAGCCATATGACAGCCACTGCCATGGGAAGGGCCATGATGCGGCGCAGCGACACCATCCAGGCGCCGGGCCGCGGCAGCAGTTTCGTCCAGACCGGGATGACGGTGAGAACGAGCCAGGGAAGTGCCATTCCGAAGCCCAGAGCGAGGAAAATCGCAGCTGATTCCCAGGTATCCTGCGTCAGTGCGTACCCGAGCGCTGCGCCCATGAAGGGAGCCGTGCAGGGCGAGGCGATCACAACAGCCAGAACTCCGGTCCAGAAACTGCCTTGCGGGCCGTGGGTCGGAAGCTTCCGGATGGTCCGGGCATCCGAGAGATGGCTTGCCGCGGTGAATTCAAAGAGCCCCAGTAGATTGAGCATGATCGAGAAAAAGAGCAGAGCCAGAATGGCAACGACCCAGGGCGACTGAAGCTGGAAGCCCCAGCCGATCATGCTTCCGGTGCCGCGCAGGAGCATCAGCGTGGCCGAGAGCGCCGTCATGGTGAGCAAAATGCCAGCGGTAAACGCTACTCCGTGCACCCACAGGGGGCCTTTCGTGCGCTTGGTGTCCACAAGCTGAAGAATTTTCAGGCTCAGGACGGGAAAAACGCAGGGCATGAGATTCAGGATCAATCCCCCCAAAAAGGCAAACAGGATGGCCGAGAGCGACGAGAGGGAAACCTGGGACTGGACCGGGGCGGGTTTGTCCAGCGCAAGGAACGGCAGGCGGCTTACTTTTCCCGGCGCCAATTCGATATCGGTCTGAACAGCCCATCCGGTTGAGCGCGGCCTGTCGGCCACAATGAGCGCTTTGATGGATTCAGGAGGCTTTTTCTGGAACTGTTCGGTTGTTTTCAGGTACAGCTTCTTGGCTTTTGCCGCGTCCTGCAGTACAAACCCCTGATCGTAGTCGACCAGTCCCCGTTCCTGGGGCAGAACGAGGAGTCTGTTCTCAACGGAGCCCATGGAACTCGAAACCTCAAAGCTCAGGCGGTCGGCCTCGTAATAGGCTTTGATGCTGCCGGAAGTGTTGACCTCTCCGGGAATCTGTGCCAGCGCCTGAGGAATCAGGGACGCATCAGGAGCGGGGAGTTCCTGAGAGGCAATGTTTACCGAGAAGGAAATGTCCGCCTGCCCAGGAATGCAGATGTCCTTGCAGGCGAGCCACTCCACATGAGCCGAGATTTTCTTAGACTGATTGAGCTTTTCCCCGATAGGAACCTTGACCTTGAAGGGGAGCAGAATCTGGCCGGAGTAAACGAAACTGGCGATCGGCCCTTTTTGCTCCATGTCAGGAGCCGGCCAGCCGAGGCTTTGAATCTCCCATTCCTGGGGCGTTGCCCATTTGATGGTGGTGGGTTTGCCGGTTGTGCCCGGGTTGATCCAGTACGTGTGCCAGCCGAACTCGTGCCTGAGTCTGACGGCGATATCGAAATCCGTCCCTGGTATGACGTCAAGGGAAGAGGAGACGATGTCGGCGGAGACTGTCTTCGGGGCGGATGCTCCGCTTTGAGCGGAGGCACGGTCAAAGACATTGGGCGCGGCTATCGCGCAAGCCCCGCATATCAGGGAGCCTGCGGCGATGATCCATTTGGCAAGGGTTCGGCTTAGCTTCATCATGATGGTTCAAAGCAGGGCAAACGATTCACGTGCTGCGGCAATTGTGGCATCAATCTCCTTGTCGGTGTGGGCGATGGACACAAAACCGGCCTCGTAGATCGAGGGCGCCAGATAAACGCCGCGTTCAAGCATGCCGTTAAAGAATCTGGCAAAGACGGCGGGATCGGCCTTCATGACATCGCCGAACCCCTGCGGCAGCTCCGGCAGGAAGAATAGGCCCATCATGCCGCCCAGGCTGCGGGCGCAGAACGGAACGCCTGCGTCGCGAGCCGCCTGGACAAGCCCGTTCACAAGACGGCTGGTCTTTGCCGAGAGCTCCTCGTAAAAGCCTGGCCGCTGAATCTCCTTGAGCGTGGCAAGGCCGCAGGCCACGGCAACCGGATTGCCCGAGAGGGTGCCGGCCTGGTAGACCGGTCCGAGCGGGGCGATCTTGTCCATGACTTCCTTGCGGCCTCCAAAGGCTGCCACGGGCATGCCGCCGCCGATGACCTTGCCGAGCATGGTGATGTCGGGTTCAACCTTGTAAAGAGATTGGGCTCCCTGCAGGGCAACCCGAAAGCCGGTCATGACCTCGTCGACAATGAGCAGCGCACCGTACTGCGTGCACAGGCTGCGCATCGTGTCGATGAATTCCTGCGTGGCGGGCACCATGTTCATATTGCCGGCGACCGCCTCGACGATGACGCAGGCAATGTCATCGCCGTATTGGGCAAAACAGTCCTTGAGCGCTTGCGGATTGTTGTATTCAAGAACGAGCGTGTGTTGCGTGGTTCCCTGCGGAATTCCTGCAGAGGACGGATTGCCGAACGTGAGCATGCCGGAGCCTGCCTTGACAAGCAGACTGTCGGAGTGACCGTGGTAGCAGCCTTCGAACTTCACGATCTTATTGCGGCCGGTGTAGCCGCGGGCAAGGCGCAGGGCGCTCATGCCGGCTTCCGTGCCGGAGCTTACGAGACGAACCTGCTCCATGTTGGGCATGATCTTGACGATCTCTTCGGCAATGAGGATCTCGGCCTTGGTGACGGCGCCGAAGGAAAGGCCGTCTTCGACCGCCTTCTGAACGGCTTCAACCACCTTCGGGTGATTGTGTCCGAGAATCATCGGGCCCCAGGAACCGATGTAATCGATGAAGCGGCGGCCCTCTTCATCCCACATGTAGGGGCCCTTGGCCCGGGTGATGAAGCGCGGGGCTCCGCCCACGCTGCGGAATGCACGTACGGGAGAGTTCACGCCGCCGGGAATTGTTTTTTGAGCGCGAGCAAAAAGTTCTTCATTGATGGACATGAGATGAGTTCCTATAGAAATTCGTCAGTGCGCGGGCACGCAATAATAATGACCTGCGGATTGCCGGACACTGCAGCAACCGAAGGCTAGCACCGGCGGGGGCAGGAGTTGCTTAAGGAAGGCGCAAAATGGTTCCGTCCGTCGGGAAGAGCCGTGGGAAATTGCGCCGGCTCCGTAAGTGTTGGTTTTTTTAGACAGTCCGGATTGCGCACAGGGCGCAATCCGAGTAAAGTCCCGTGCTCACGCAAGCCGCATCGGATGACCGCGGGCAGCCTGGTTCTGTCTGAGGAAAGTCCGGACTCCGCAGGACGCCGTAGCAGGTAACACCTGTCCGCCGCAAGGCGCGGATCAGAGCAACAGAGACGAGCCGGTTCAGTCCGGGTGAAACGGGCAATCTCTACGGGGAGCAACATCAAATAAGCAGCCGCCCGATCCCGGTCCGGGAGATGGCTGCGGGTAGATGGCTTGAAGCGGGACGCGAGTTCCGTTCTAGATGAATGGTCGTCACCGTGCGCCTTGCGGCGCACGGAACATAATCCGGCTTACAGGTGCGACGTGCGTGACTGAAATCCAGTGCGAGGGGCGGAGGTTTTCCGCCCCTCGCTCGTTCCGGCACCGGTCAGGAGATCGCGCCGGCAGCCTCGGCAAGCCGCATCTTGATGCGGCCGTCAACGGCTATCGCCTCGCCGCTCCTTTCGCTGATCATGAGGGGATTGATGTCGAGCTCATCGACAAACGGGAAGTCGGCGACAAGCTGGGAGAGTCGTCCCAGGGTCTCTTCAATTTGAGGGATGTTCGCCGGCGTCGTGCCGCGGGCGCCCTCGAGCAGCTTGTATGCCTTGACGCTGCGCACCATTTCAGCGCAGTCGATATCCGTGAGCGGGGCAAGGCGGAATGTCACATCCTTCATGACTTCAATGAACACGCCGCCCAGGCCGAACATCATCATCGGACCGTACTGGGGATCGGTGGCAATGCCGCAGACCATCTCTCGCGTTCCCTTGACCATTTCCTGAATGATGACGCCTTCAAGCCCGGCGGCAAGTCCCCGCTCGGTCAGTTTTGCAATGAGATCCGCGTACTCGGCGCGCAGTTTTGCTTCGGAGGTGATGTTCACGCGTACGCCGCCGACATCGGTTTTGTGAGATGTCGTCTTGCTGGTCATCTTCATCACCACGGGGTAGCCGATGCGGTTTGCGATGGCGACAGCCTGCTCGATGTCCTGGGCAAAGCCCGATCCGCAGGTCCGCACGCCGTAGGCGGCAAGCACATCCATGCTTTCTCTGGTCGTGAGCTGAGCGCGGTTTTCTCTGAGCGCGGCTGAAAAGACCGCCTGTGCGGCCTGCTTGTCAACGGAAAAGCTCTGCACTTTGCCTGCCGGCTTGGCCATCCAGATGCGCTGCTCGTTGAGTCGGGCAAGCGCGTCGACCGCTTCCTCTGCATACATGTAGAAGGGAACTGTCGGATTCATGTCGGAGATTGCGCTGAAGAAAGCATTCTTGGTCATGAATACGCCGACAATGGGTTTTTCCGGATGGGCGGCCTTCACCTGCATGATGCACTCGGCCACATCGGTATCCTTGAGCCCCAGGAACGGCAGATAGATGGTGATCACCATGTCGACAGCGTCATCGGCCAGAACCGTCTCGAGAGTCTGGCGGTAGTGCTCCAGAGGGGCCGAAGCGATCATGTCGACGGGGTTCTTAACCGAGGCCGCCGCAGGCAGGAACGAGCGGAGCTTGTCCTTGGTCGCGTCGCTGATCTTGGCCATCTTCATGCCGTGCTCGATCACAGCATCCGTGGCCATGATGCCGGGGCCGCCCGAGTTCGTGATGATGGCTACGCGGTCTCCGGCAGGAATCGGGCAGTTGCGGAAAACCTTGGCGGTGGCAAAGAGCTTTTGCAGCGAGAATTCACGGATGACGCCCGACTGGGCAAGCAGCGCGGCGGCAGCTTTGTCGGAACCGGCAAGAGAGCCTGTGTGAGAGCTTGCTGCGCTTGCGCCAGCGGCAGAGCGGCCGGCTTTGAGGGCGAGAATGGGTTTTTTCTTGGAAATGCGGGTTGCAAGCCTGCGGAAATTCTCCGGATTCTGGATTGACTCCATGTACAGCAGGATCTGCCGCACGTCAGCCTCGTTCTCCCAGTATTCCATTGCGGTTTCCGCGTTGACGTCGGCCTGATTGCCAATGGAGATGAACTGTGCAAAGCCGATGCCGAGGTCCTTGAGAATGTTCAGAATGCCGCCGCCGAGTGCGCCGGACTGAGAGACAAAGCCTATGTCTCCGCGCTCGGGCAGGGTTTCGGCAAAGCATCCGTCAAGACGAATGTCAGGGGCCGTGTTGACGACGCCCAGACAGTTGGGGCCGACGCACCGCATGCCGTAGGCCTTCACTTTTGCAAGAAGCTCGCGCTCGAGCTGAGCGCCTTCGGCCCCTGCCTCCTTGAAGCCTGCGGAAATGACGACAAGCCCGCCGACGCCCTTTTCGTGGCACTGGTCAATGGTGTCAAGGACAAAGGAGTTGCGCACGACAATGATCGCGAGGTCGATTTTCCCCGGGATGTCTAGAACGCTCTTGTAGGCGGGCAGTCCTTCGATGACGCCTCCCTTGGGATTCACGGGGAAGATGGAGCCGCAGAAGCGGTATTCCTGCAGACGCTTCATGATGTCCGAGCCGATTGTGTGCTGCTTTGTGCTAGCGCCGATGACTGCAACCGAGCGCGGTTTCATGATGAAATCTAGTGAGCCCATGGCGATTCTCCTTGCAGAGGCTGCCAGCCAGAAACTGGCCGGACTGAAAATTTTGGCAAAACGCCGATCAGGGAGACTTGCGCCACTGATCGGCAATGTTGTGCGGGATGCCGAGCATCAGCTCAATCTGACGGGATGAAAAACCCCGGGCAAGCATCCGGCGGGTCTGCTGTTCCATTTGCGGCGTGTATTCGGGAATGAGCCGGCCCCATTCAATAAATTCGGTCATCCGTTCCGCATCGATCAGATGATACCAATAGGCGACAAGTTCCTCATCCAGGCCAAGCTGAGCCGCACAGTGGCTGGCAGAGATGTGGTCTTGCGCCATGCGCACGACCCGCTCGCGGATTTCGCGGCGTGCTGCGGCATCCATCCGCCAGAAGGGAATGCCTTGAAGCATGTCCTTGAGCTCTGCGTAAGGTTCATTCTCCGAGCCGGGCGTTTTTTCAAGATCCGACGGAAGCCGCACGGGAATGGTCTTGGGCAGATCCGCGGTCGGAAATTCAAAGATGCGGACTGCCGGAGCCTGCCGGGGAGCTGCGTGCGGCGCCTTGATGAGCGGCCTTTCGGCCGGCGGCACGGGGGGCTTTGCCTGAGGCTTCCTTTGCCTTGCGGGCGCAGGCTTCTTGCGCCGGGACTTCTTCTCGGGGGATGGCAGGTTGGGATCCGGACCGAAAAGCTCGAGCTGGTTGGGGTTGTACGTGCGTTTCATGCAGAACACAGCAGCCGCAGTGCCTATTTGGCAGCGGCAAGCCTGGCCTCGATCTGATCTGGAGTGAGGGCGCCGGAGACTCTGGAGCCATCTGGGAAGATGATGGTCGGAGTGCCGGTTATGCCGAGTTCCCGGCCGATCTCCAGATTGCGGTGCAGGGCGCTGTAGTCGCACTTGCCTTCGGCAATCTCGGCGGGATCCTTGCCTTCGAGCATGTGTGCCTCGAAGGCGGCAACGGGATTTTCAGAGCAGAAGATGTTCTTGGATATGCTGCCCGAATTGAGAATCGGATAGATGAAGTTGTAGACCGTGATGTTGTCCATCTTCTGCAGATTGCGCTCGAGCATGGAGCAATAGGGACAGCGGGCGTCGGTGAATACGACAAGCTTTCGCTCGCCCTTGCCGCGCACGACCTTGACGGCATCCTCAAGGCGGAAGACCTTCCAGTCGATGCGGTTAAGTTCCTCCATGCGCGCGGCTGTGATGTCGGTGTTGGCAACCGTGTCGAAAATCCTTCCAGCAATGAGATACTTGCCCTCGGCATCGGTGTAGAAGATCTGACGGCGCACGACGATTTCATAAAGGCCGGCAACGGGAGACTTTTGCACGCTTGTCGGGATCATCCCGGTTTTCTCCCGGATTTTCTGGCTGACCCTGTCGGTGTCGGGCGAGGCCTGAACGCTAAGCGAGGTCAATGCAAGTACCGAAGAGAGCAGCAGAGCTGAAAAGGGGAGTTTTCTCATTGTCTGTTTCGCTGAAAATTTTTCCATGAACAATTGCAGCCGTGACTTTAGCGCAAAAGAGCCAGCGCTAGGCTGACTCTTCTGATTAAAGCGAACGAAGTGACTGTGATGGCTTTAGCTGGCAGCTGCCTTGTTGTCCATCTCCGAGAGAAGATCGCGGGCTCTCTTGAGGGCGAACTCCATGTCGGGAACAAGGTTGGCGCCAAGCGAATCCACTAGACCCATGCGCCGCAGCTGGCGGCGGGGATGGCCTTCGGCGCCGGCAATGATGAGTTCATGGCCGCGGCGCTTGAGCGCCCTGCGGAATACCTCGATGACATCCATCACGGAGTTGTCCAGGGAGAGAACGCCGGAGAAGTCCAGGATGACAACCTTGGCCGAGTTGGGAGCCGTGAGCCGCTTGGGATCGCTCAGCTCCGAGAGCTTGGAGACGGATCCGAAGAAGAAGGCTCCGGTGAGCTTCCAGCTTTCAATCTCTGAAGGGGCATCGAACGGAAGCGTCTGACGGTCAACGTGCGTGAGGTTGTTCATGCGGAAAATGAAGAACAGGCAGCTTGTGACCAGGCCGACTTCCACGGCGACCGTCAGGTCGAAGATCACGGTCAAGAGGAACGTGAGCAGGAGCGTCGTCTTGTAGCTGATCGTCATCTTGCGCAGACGGACGAACTCGCGCCAGTTGCCCATGTTCCAGGCCACATTCATCAGAATGGCGGCAAGAGCGGCCAGCGGGATGTCGCATGCGAGAGGAGCGCAGCGCAGAAACAAAAACAGCCACGTCACCCCCTTCACAAGGCA
>ODAI010597805.1_pt1 | contig 35938 bp, 25 predicted proteins | sample 1539321 | NCBI WGS metagenome assembly ODAI01 (sample SAMN02144231, study PRJEB22623) | gut metagenome | biome: sheep rumen | host: Ovis aries | place: New Zealand
GAACGACATCGTCTATCTCTCTGCCTCCGACATGCCTCAGATGCGTGCCGGCATCGACACCTTATTAAATATAGATAGCACCCGCCCCGTCCTCCTGGAAATCTTCACCTCCCCCTCCCCCGACGCCACCGCCCTCCAGTCGTTCTTTATGTTCTTAGATAAAAAGGACATAAGGACATGATTATTTAGATAAAAAGAACATAAGAAACATAAGGCTGCGCACTGATCGAGGGAGATTAAAAATTTATGTTCTTTTGTTCTTTTTATCTAAAAATAAAATTGGGAGCGCATATATTTTTGTTCTTATGTTCTTATTATCAAAAAAAGAATAGATGTTTACATTTCAAGAAAATACTCATTTCTCTCAGGCACTTCCTTGTACGAAGGAAGTGTTCTGGGAACAAGTAAAGAAACCGAATACGGCTTGGCGGATTGATGCCCGTAGGGCGATCATTGCGGCTGTAGATGCTTCGAAGACTCAGGGCGTAGCGGCTATCCAGACTTGGCTCGATAGTGCTGACTATCAGAAGTTTCTGTTGAAAAAACAGAATCTGAAGAAAAAGGCTGCTATAGAGGCTTGGGCTGCAAAGACAGATGCAGAAAAGCTCTTAGCCTATGCTCAGGAAATCAAGGATAACTCTACGGCTTTTATCTATTGCTGCTATGAGTTTGACGAGACGACTACGGGCAAGGGAACTCCCTTCCGCCATCGTCGCCTGGCGGAATGTCATCTGAATGGTCTCGTGATGCTCGACATTGATCATGTGGAGAATCCTATGCAGATTTGGTATCAGCTGCGTGACGATGCAGAGATGATGAAGCGTGTTGCTCTGGTGCATATAACCAGTAGCGGATACGGTATCAGGATTGTCTTTACAGCTGACATCAATGAAGGGAATCTGGCTGATAATCAGATTGTATTTGCTGAGAAGTTAGGGTTTAATCCTGATGAAAGCTGCATCGACGCCACTCGTAACTCTTTTGCTCCGAAGGAGGAGGATATCCTTTATATTAACGAAGAACTTTTATTTGAATATTATGATGAAAATTTCGACAAGCGATTCACGCCTGAGTATCGCCAGAAGAAGACTCAACCATTATGTCATAAGTTTGCTTCTGAGGTTGAAAAGTGCGCGGGGGACTGTACGCTAGGGTCAGGCCCCCAAGCAAAGTCGCAAGCGACTTCACTTTTGGGCCAGACCCCAGCGAACAGTCTTTCTCTCCAGGGCCAGACCCCAGCGAACAGTCAAAAAATAATGTGGCAGGGGTATGATGTGCAGGGGATTATTGATCAGCGGTATGCGGGGAAGTTGCCTTGTGCTGAGGATTCTAATCGACATAAGGAATCGCTCAAATTGGCCACAGACCTCCTTATTATGCTCGATGGGGATAAGGCCAAAGTGCAGCGTATCGTCGAGGCTCAGCCTTGGGTGCAGGAGATTATCGCAGAGCGCGATGAGAACGTGGCCCAGACGGTGGAATCAGCAGCAGGGTGTGTCGCGGAGAAAGAGAAAAGGAATGCGAGCGCGCTACCATCCAAAGCCTTGCTCAAAGCGATAGAAGAGTTTACAGGCAAGGATTATCGTTTTTTTTCGAGGAACGAGGAAGGAGGAATGAGGAACGAGGAAGGAGGAATGAGGAAGGAGAATACCATCAATGCGAAGTTGGAAGAGTGGGGGCGTGAGATTGAAGCTATGTTCCCTGACTTCCCGCTGCTGAAGGATGTCTGTGCTGGGCTGAAAAAGAGTCAATATCCTGCGGCACTCTTTGTGGCTGGGGGGGGAGCTATGACGCTGATGACACGCTGTTGGTACAGATTCTATCACCGCCCGCAGAATGAGCGACGTCTCAACTGCTCCTTGTATATTATTGGTCACCCTGCAAGCAACAAGTCCATGGCGGAGGATATCATTGAAATCCTCTCGGCACCTATGGAGGCTGCTGATAAGGCTGGACTTGCCGCACTGAACCGCTACAAGCAGGATCAGAAGAAAAAGGCAGCTAACAAGGAGGGTAAGGACAAGCCTCAGGGCATCATCCGTATCCACCCTGCCAGAACGTCTAACGGTCAGATGATTCAGGACATGCTGAATGCGAAGGAAAACATTGATGGCAAGGAGATTCAACTCCACATGTTCACCTTCGACACGGAGCTTGACAACTCTATCACCTTGCAAAGCGGTGGTTCGTGGATCAACAAGCAGGCGATGGAACTCAAAGCCTTTCACAACGAAAAAGACGGTCAGATGTATCAGAACTCAGATTCGCCTGTCGATAAGTTTCATGTGACATGGAACTATATCTATACTGGTACGCCTATTGCTCTGAAAAAGAAGGTGAATGAGCGTAATTTCGGTAGTGGCCTTTCCACTCGCCTTGCGGTTATCCCCATGCCTAAGACCAATTATGAGATGATGGAGATGGAGGATGTTCAGAAGATAGACTGGGCGCGTCTGGATCGAATGAAGACATGGGCTTTCCGCTTGGATTGTCGCTATGGTGAACTGCCCTTCTGGCCTCTGGTGAAGAAACTCTATGACTGGACCAAGAACCGCATGGCGGATTGCGCTGAGGATGACAGCGAAGCGAATGAATTGATGTTGAAGCGCGTGCCTTATCACGCCCTTAACTATGCAGCTCCCTTCATCGACATGCGCCACTGGGATAGCCTCCATCAGGAGAATAACCATTGGATAGGCGAGTATGAAGTGGATGAGACTGACTGGAAACTCTGTGAGCTGATAGCCCGCATCCAGTATGCTACCCAGCAGCATTTCTTCGGAGTCATGGCTGAGAAGTATTTCGACGACATGAACAATGATGTGCAGATTACAGGGAAACGTCATCAGCAGAAGAGTGTGGATGGTTATAGTAAATTGCCTGATGAATTTTGTTTGGAGGATGTAAAACGGAGTTTTGGTTATGATAGCGATTTCTCTGCTTATTCAAAAATCAGGCGCCTATCTGAAAACAATCTGATTGAGAAAGGAAGCAAAAAGGGAATGTTTAAGAAAGTTGCCAAAATTTGTTTCTAAAATTGTGCATTTGTGCAATTGTGCATTTGATTAAATTTAAAAAGTAATATAATAATGGAAAAAGTAGAAATTAACAAGAGAATGAAACTCTCTGAGCACTTTACGCTTGGGGAATTGTGTAAAACAAAGCATGTGACGGCAGATGGGAATATTCCTTCGCACGTCGTGATTGAAAACCTGAAGCGTATCTGCGAGAACTGGCTCGAAGATCTGCGTTACAGTTATAATATGCTGTATGTGCATTCTGGGGTCAGGCCCCAAAGTAAAGTCGTGCATTCTGGGGTCAGGCCCCAAAGTAAAGTCGCAGGCGACTGTACTTTGGCGCCAGACCCGGGGGCTGCGCCAGAGAGTGAAGAGGCGATTGTGATTAATTCGGGGTATAGGTCGCCGGAGGTGAATCTGCTCGCGGGCGGGGCTAAGACGTCCAATCATCTTTCAGGGTGCGCAGTGGATATCCGCTGTGCGGGGAAAGAGCAGATGATCCGCTATGCGTCAATACTGTTGGATATCGCTGATGGTACCAAGCAGGACTTTGACGAATTGCTCTTAGAGCAGCACGGGAGCGTCTGCTGGTTGCACTTCGCGGTAAAACCGAAGGATAATCGTAGAAGGATCGGCTTTATCCGAACCTAAAACTTACCTCTGGGGCCAGGCCCCAAAGTAAAGTCGCATGCTAGCTGGGGTCAGGCCCCAAAGTAAAGTCGCAGGCGACTGTACTTTGGCGCCAGACCCGAAGCCTGCGGGGTCCACTTTGGCGCCAGGCCCGAGTAAAAAGAAACTCCCCTGCTCAGGTTTTGGGCAGGGGAGTTTTATTGGGGGAGCTATCCGATGGGTTAATGTAATGGGGTCAGCGGATAGATGATGTTCACTATCAGGATGTTGGCTGCGAGGATGATGAAGTTCATCAGCAGTCCGATGCGCATGAAGTCGCTGAAGCGGTAGCCGCCTGGGCCGTAGACCAGCATGTGGGTGGGGGAGCCGATAGGGGTGGCGAAGCTGGAGCTGACACTTACCATCAGGGCGATGAGGAAGGGGTAGGGCTCGTAGCCCAGCTGCTCGGCAGACTGGTACATGATGGGGAAGAACATGGCTCCGGCTGCTGTGTTGGATATGAACTCGGTGATGAACGTGCCTACGAGGCAGATGGCAGACATGACGACTATCGGGTTGGAACCGCAGACATCGAGGATGCCAAAGGCGAGACGCTCGGCTATGCCCGTCTTCTGGATGGCAATGCCCAGCACTACTGAGCCTGCAAACACCATGAGTATATCCCAGTTGATGTCCTTCATGGCCTGATCTGGGGTGCAGCAACGGAAGATGAGCATGGCCATGGCTGCGAGGAACGCAGACTGCAGCAGCGGGAGGACGTTGAGGGCTGAGAGCACCACCATCGCCATCATGATCGTTGTGGAGATCAGGGTCTTCTTGCCGATATTGGGCACCTGGCTGCTGTCGAAGAACTGGAGCGTGGAGGCGAGCTTCTCTGTCTGGATGTCGTTAGCCGGTGGGCACTCCAGCAAGAGAGTGTCGCCTGCCTGGAACACGACATCGCGAGGGGCCTGCTCGATGCGCTGGCCGCGACGGGATACTGCCACGAGGATCATATTGTTATCTTTCTCTAATGTGCTCTCGCCGATCGTCTTGTTGATCAGGCTGCTGCCGAAGGTGACGTATGCCGTGCGGAGCTGGCGGTTAGGGTCTAACTCGTCCATCGCGAACACCACATGATCGGCGTTCACCAGGCCATGACTCTGACGGAGATCGAGGATCTCATCGACTTGTCCGGCAAAGATGAGACGGTCGGCACCCAGGATGATCTCATTATCGGGCACTGGCGAGATGACTTCGTCGTAATGGATGATCTCAATCAAACGGCCGCCTTTGACATCGCACAGTCCTGCAGCAGAGACGGATTTGCCGATGTAAGGGCTGTAGGACGGTACGAGCATTTCGACGGTATAGTCGCTGGTTGACTCGAAGGCTGACTCTGGGGCTTTGCGGTCGGGCAGCAGCTTACGCATGGCGATGATGGAGAGGACTCCGACGAAGAGGCAGAAGAGTCCCGGGATGGTGGTGGCCAGCACATTCATCGCCTGTCCGGTATGATCTGCATAGAGTCCGGAGATGATCAGGTTGGGCGGGGTACCAATCAGGGTGCAGACACCTCCCATGCCTGAAGCGTAGCTCAGCGGGATCAGCAGCTTAGAGGGGGAGATGCCGAGTTTTTTCGACCACATCTTCACGATGCCCACGAACAGGGCCACGACGGTGGTGTTGCTGAGGAAGGAGCTCAGGGCTGCTACCGGCAGCATCAGACGTACAACGGCCTTCGAATAGCTGTTGGGCTGTCCGAGTAGGTTTTTCACGATCCACTGGAGCACGCCTGTATGCGTCAGGCCTGATACAACGACGAAGAGTACGCCGATGACCACTACTGACGTGGAACTGAAGCCTGAGAAAGCTTCCTTGGCATTGAGGACTCCTGTGACAAAGAGGATGGCAATGGCTCCGAGGAATACCAGGTCGGAGCGGAGCTTGGTGACCAGCAGTACTGTGAACATGGAGAGTACTGTGATGATGGTGATCCAAGCATCTATGTTAAAACCTAAGAACAAAATATAAAGAGTTAATTGTTATAATCGGCTGTTAATTCGCAGATCTTGACAATGACCTGCATGGCTTTCTCCATGGACTGGATGCTGACGAACTCGTAAGGGCCGTGGAAATTGACTCCGCCTGCGAAGATGTTGGGGCAGGGGAGACCACGGAAGGAGAGCTGGGCTCCATCGGTGCCGCCACGGATGGGCTTGATCTTGGGGGCAACGCCGCACTCCTGCATGGCATGGACCACGACGTCGATGACGTGCATCTGGGGGTCGATCTTCTCCTTCATGTTATAGTACTGATCCTTCAGCTCGATGGTGACGGTGCCTTCGCCGTACTTCGTGTTCATGGTGTCGGCACAGCGGGTGATGAAGCGCTTGCGGGCTTCGAACGCTGAACGGTCGTGGTCGCGGATGATGTAGTTCATCTTGGCCTGCTCGACATGGCTCTCGATGCCCAGCAGATGGTAGAAGCCCTGATAGCCCTCTGTGGTCTCGGGGGTCTCATCGGCGGGGAGCATCGTGGCGAACTCTGCTGCGAGGGCACTGGCATTGACCATCTTGCCCTTGGCATAGCCGGGGTGGACGCTGACACCTTTTATATATACGCGCGCGTTAGCGGCATTGAAGTTCTCGAACTCGATCTCGCCCACATCGCCACCGTCCATGGTATAGGCCCACTCGCAACCGAACTTCTCAACATCGAAGTGAGCAGCGCCCATGCCTATCTCTTCGTCGGGGTTGAAGGCGATGCGGATATCGCCATGACGGATTTCCTGATGGTCGCGCAGATAGCACATGGCCTGCACGATCTCTGCGATACCGGCTTTGTCGTCGGCTCCCAGCAGGGTATGGCCGTCGGTGACTATCAGGTCTTCGCCCACATGCTGCAGCAGCTCGGGAAACTTGCTGGGGCTGCTGATGATGCCCTCGGAGAGGAGGATGTCGCTGCCGTCGTAATGACTGACAATGCGGGGCTTGACGCCTGCGCCTGAGCAGTCGGGGCTGGTGTCGTAATGGGAGATGAATCCGACGGTGGGGGCGTGGGTGTTGCCCTTCAGCGTGGCGTAGATATAGCCTCGCTCGTCGATCTCCACATTGCTGAGTCCCTCGCTTTCGAGTTCTTTCTTGAGATAGTCGGCGAAGACAAGTTGCTTCGGGGTGCTGGGCACGCTGTCGCTATCCTCTGCCGACTGGGTATCGAATTTCGTGTAATTTATAAATCGCTCAACAAGATCCATATAGCTTTTCACTTCTTACACCATGTCCCATGTGAGAATTGTATCTTCGTCGAGGTCGCGTGTGACTTTGCGGCCGATGACAATTTCGGCAAAGCGTGGCGAGATGCCTGTGCCAGGGCGCTTGGGCATGAGGTCTTCGGCCTTGATGACTTCGCCTGCCTTCATGTCGCGGGTGAGCACCAGCGAGCGGCGTGCCTCGCGGCGGGGGATAATCTCGCAGTCGAGTACGGTCTTCTCGGGTGAGCCTAAAACCTTGTCGATCCACTGGAAGTTGCGGATGGCCTTCTTGAAGTCCTCGGGGTCGCCACCATGGTAGTGGTCGTTGCCTGGGAGGGTCTTGTCGAGGGTGAAGTGCTTCTCGATGACCTCAGCTCCGAGCAGATAGGCTGTGGCGAGGGTCATCATCGTATCGTCGGGGGCGACATGGTCGCTGAAGCCTACGCGCACATCGGGGAAGTCTTTCTTCAGTGTCTCGATGATGCGGAGGTTGGCATTGGCGGGATCAGTGGGGTAGGAGAGCACGCAGTGGAAGATGACGATGTCCTTGCAGCCTGCATCCTTCAGCACGCGGATGGCCTCGTCGCACTCTGAGAGATAGGCGGCACCTACGGACATGAACACGGGCTTTCCCTTGCGGGCGATGTGGTCGATGAAGGGCAGGTTGGAGAGGTCGCTGGATGAAATCTTATAGAAATCGACCATGGGCTCGAGGTAATCAGCTGAGGCATAGTCGAAGGGTGTCGACGTGAAGTCCATGCCCTTGGCGTGGGTATAGTCGCAAAGCTCGCGATACTCCGCCTCGCCGAAGTGGTCGTGCTTGAGGAAGAGTTCGTACTGTGTCTTCGTAGGCTCCTTGGTGGTATCCCAGTAGGCAGGTGAGTTTTTCGACACGATGGTGCCGGCCTTGTAAGACTGGAACTTGGCACAGTCGATGCCAGCCTCGGCAGCCGCGTCGATATAGAGCTTGGCAGCCTCGAGGGGTGAGATATTCATGACGCGGGCGGTGTCGTAGAAGTTTACGCCCATTTCTGCAATCAGATACGGTTTTGTAGTACGCATAGTTATTTGATGTTTAATGTTTACAGGTTATTGATGAGATTCATGACTTTCTTTCTACCGCTGCGGAGGTCGTGGCTCAGGAGCATGTCCTGATAGTGCTGTCGGCTCTCTTTCGAGAGTCGGAGATACATGCGCAGCGTGGCCTCGATGATCTCGTCGGTGGGATTCAGGCCGATGTAGGAGAATCCGTTCTCATTGCACACGAATCCGTGCTTCTCTTCGCGGTGGTTCTGGGCCATGGCGATGGAGGGCACGCCCAGGAGGGCCAGCTCGAAGCTGGTGCGCCCCTTGGAGGTGACAGCCACGTCGCAGCTCGACATGAGTTCGGGCATATTGGCCACATCGTAGTAGACATCGAGGTTGTCGTAGCTGTTATACTCGAGCAGTTCCTTGACATTGTGCTTGGCACGCCCGAGGGCTACCACGAAGTGCATATCGGTATATTCGGGCTTGGTGACGATGCGCAGCAGGCGATCGGTGTAGTTCTGGGGATCGGCCCCTCCGAAAGAGATAAAGACGCGCTCCACCTGCTCCTTGATCTTGATGGGCTCGTAGAACATGAACGTCTTGCCGCAGATGTAATACTCCTCACCAGCATGAATCTGGGGGAACTCATCGTCCTCATAGAGGGCATTGATCACGAGGTCGGCCTTCTGGATGCCCTCACCGTCGTCCTCGAAGTTGATGAGCTTGGCATGGGGCAGCACGGAGCGCAGTCCGATCATATAGTCGATGGAGGTGGTGAGGATATCGTTGATGAAGATGGTGTACTGCTCGCGGCGGCAGATGTCGAAGAGCTCAGCGATGCCGTCGACAGCCTTCAGCGTGTGGGCAGTATGTCCGAACACCTTGGGATCGGTCTGGTTCTTATCGTAGAAGATATCGGGCTTGACATAGAACTCGTCGGCAATCTCGAGTGCACGGTAGATATGGCCGATGCCTCGCTTATTGTTGCCGTTGACATAGATGGCGACCTTTGGCTCGCTGAGGGCCTTTGCCACGCTCTGCAGGTCGGAGAAGGTGTCGACATCCTGCGACTCGCTCTCGGAAACCTCGAAGACATCGACCTTGCTGCCAATGCGCGTCTCGGGTGTTACGACGCTGCGCTTGGAGATGACGAAGGCTCCTGTCTCCATATAGCAGGGAGGCAGGTACTGGCGGTTCAAGCGCTTCTCGTAGTTGGGCACCTTGTGACCGTCTTTCTCGCCCCAGGAGAGGTGAGGCTTGTTGATGGCCGATATGAGGGTATCGAGATCATTGTCAATGGCATACTTGATGGCGCGGTCGAGGGTCTCTGCCTTCAGTGTGGGCGATGTGGGCTGCATGGTCACGATATAGTCCCACTGGCCCTCGGGGATGGCATCGGCCACTACTGCATCGAGGGTGACGGCATCGCCGCAGAGCCGCTCGTCTCTCCACTTATGTCCCACTCCCATCTGGGTGGCGATGATGCGCACCTCGGGAGAGTCGGTTGTTACCACGACATCGGTGATATACTCTGACATCTGGGCATTCTTAATAGAATAATATACGAGGGGTCGCCCGGCTACAAGGCGGATATTCTTATTGGGTATACCCTTCGAGCCTGCTCTTGCGGGGATAACTGCTAATATCTTCATGTGTTGCAACTTAGTAATGTACACCCGCACGGAATCGAACCGTGACCAACGGAACCGGAATCCGTTATTCTATCCTTTAAACTACGGGTGCAGTTTTGATTCGTGTGCAAAATTACTGCTTTTAATTAAGAATGAAGAATTAAGAATTAAGAATTAAAATCTTTTAAGGAATATGGAACGTGCGCAAAATGTTACCAAAAATCAAGGATTCGCAACATCTTTGCAAAAATTTCTCTTATTTTGCTTGCACTTTGATATTTATTTCGTATCTTTGCGGCCAAATTAAGCATAAACTGTAATATGGGACAAGTAATTAAACCTGTGATGTATGAGCCGCTGCTGGATATGAAGCAGACGGAGCTGGGTATCAAACTGATTAAGGATTTCTTTCAGCAGAACCTCTCGACGGAGCTCCGCCTGCGCCGTGTGACAGCCCCTCTCTTCGTGTTGAAGGGGCTGGGTATCAACGACGACCTGAACGGTGTGGAGCGCGCCGTGACGTTTCCCATCAAGGACCTGGGCGATGCACAGGCTGAGGTGGTACACTCACTGGCCAAGTGGAAGCGGCTCTCGCTGGCAGAGTACAAGATAGAGCCAGGCTATGGCATCTATACCGACATGAACGCCATACGTGCCGATGAGGAGCTCGACAACCTGCACTCGCTCTACGTGGACCAGTGGGACTGGGAGTCTGTCATCCGCAAGGAAGATCGCACGCAGGCTTTCCTGAAGGGCGTGGTGGAGCGCATCTATGCTGCTATCCGCAGAACGGAATACCTGACTTGTGAGACTTATGCGCAGATCAAGCCTTTCCTGCCTGAGAAGATACACTTTATCCATGCAGAGGAACTGCTGCAGATGTATCCTGACAAGACACCAAAGGAGCGCGAGGATGCCATCTGCGAGCAATATGGTGCCGTATTTATAATAGGTATAGGTGGAAAGTTGTCGAACGGTGAGAAGCACGACGGACGTGCCCCAGACTATGACGACTGGTCGACCATAGCCGAGGACGGGCGACAGGGACTGAATGGTGATATCCTTATCTGGTATCCTGTGCTGGGGCGTAGCTTTGAGCTCTCGTCGATGGGTATCCGTGTGGATAAGGAGAGCCTGCTCAGGCAGTTGAAGCTGGAGCACAAGGAGGAGCGCGAGCAGCTGTACTTCCATCAGCAACTGTTGAACGACAAACTGCCCTTGAGCATTGGCGGCGGTATCGGACAGAGCCGACTCTGTATGGTGCTGCTGCATAAGGGGCATATTGGAGAGATTCAGGCTTCTATCTGGCCTGACGATATGCGCCAACAGTGCAAACAGCTTGGCATGAATCTAATATAATATATAAATAGGTGTAGATTCGACACACAAAGGGGCGCTTCGGGGCCCCTTTGTGTTGCTTGACCCATAAAATTTGCTTTTACGTCTTTAATTTTTGACATTTTTTGTAAACGTTTGCAAAAAAAGTACTAACTTTGTGCCAAAATAAACAACAAATTACAACATTAATTATACACTAACTATTTAACTGTATGAGAAAAGATCAAGTTACAGACAAGCTGTTGTCGGGTACCAATGTACTCCGACGACTGATGTTCTTGGCTCTGATGGCCATCTGCACCTCGAGTGTATTTGCCCAGAAACAAGTGTCAGGAACAGTGGTTGATGCGGCTGGTGAGTCAGTCATCGGTGCCAGCGTCATGGTAAAGGGAACTTCTACAGGTACGATTACCGACTTTGACGGTAAGTACAGCCTGAACAATGTTCCTGAGAATGCAAGCCTCGTATTCAGCTACGTAGGTTTCCGCAACCAGACTGTTGCCGTAGCTGGTAAGAGTCAAATCAATGTAACCCTCGAAGAGGACCGTCAGTTGCTCGACGAGGTGGTTGTAGTAGGTTATGGTGTTCAGAAGAAGAGTGATGTGACGGGAGCTCTCGCCCACATGGACTCAAAGGAGCTGACCGCCATGCCAGTGACAGACGCTTTGCAGGCTATGCAGGGTAAGGCTGCCGGTGTGGACATCACCAACAGCCAGCGTCCTGGACAGGTAGGTTCGATCACCGTGCGTGGACAGCGCTCTATCAGTGCTGAGAATGGTCCGCTCTACGTAGTAGACGGTATGACCATCCAGAATGGTGGTATTGAGAATATCAACCCTGCCGACATCGAGAGCATCGAGGTGCTGAAGGATGCCTCTTCTACCGCTGTCTACGGTAGCCGTGGTGCCAATGGTGTTGTACTCGTTACAACCAAGAAAGGTAAGGAAGGAAAGGTGACACTGAACTACTCAGGTACCGTGACCTTCTCTACGTTGCACAACGTATCGGAGATGATGTCGGCTGCTGAGTGGCTGAAGTACTCACGCTATGCTTACTTCAACAGCGGAGCCTATGGTGACGGTACGCCCAACTACGATCTCGACTATAAGATCTACGGTAACGTGCCTGCTTCTTGGGCCAATATCGAGAAGGGATGGAGCGCAGACCATTCGACGTTCGATTATTCCAAGGTAGGCTCCTACGACTGGGAAAGTGCCGGTAAGCGCACGGGTATCACCCACGAGCACACTCTGAGTGCATCAGGCGGTACAGATAAGTTCAAGGGCTACGGCTCATTTGGCTATCTCGACGAGAAGGGCGTTATGCCAGGCCAGAGCTACCAGCGCTTCACATTCAACACCTCGTTCGAGGGCAAGGTACTGCCTTACTTCACCATGGGTGTGACGATGAACGCTTCTTACGGTACTCAGGAGTATGGCTACAGCTTCACGAAGTCGACCACAGGTGCTGGTGACTACTACAACGCACTGCGCGGCATGATTCCCTGGTCTGTGCCTTATGATGAGACAGGTGCCTATATCGAGTATCCTACTGGTGATGTAAACATCCAGAACCCTATCGATGAGTTGAAGTACACCCAGAACCAGCGTAAGAACTTCCGTATCAACGGTAGTGCCTACGGTCAGCTCAACTTCGGCAAGATATGGAAGGCCCTTGACGGTCTGACCTACCGCATCCAGTTCGGTCCTGAGCTCCAGTATTACCGTGCAGGTACGGCTAATGCTGCAGATGGTATCAACGGTGCAGGTCGCAACCAAATCGTCTACAACCCCTATCAGCGCGTTGCTTACACGCTGGATAACATCATCAACTACAACAGGACCTTTGGCGACATCCACAATATCGGCGTCACCCTGTTGCAGTCGGCTTCTGACTTCCATTATGAAAGCGGTAACATCCGTGCGAACGTGGCTACTGCCGAGGAACTTTGGTTCAACGCAAAGTCGAACAATGATCCTACCGACTACTCTACGGGACTGACTGATCGCTCGATGACATCTTACATGGCTCGTGTCAACTACTCGCTGATGGACCGCTACCTGCTTGCTGCCTCTATGCGTTGGGATGGTGCCTCTCAGTTGTCACCAGGCCATAAGTGGGCCAGCTTCCCCTCCGTGTCACTCGGTTGGCGTATGGAGCAGGAGAAATTTATGCGTAACGTGAAGTGGATTGACCAGTTGAAGCTCCGTCTCGGATGGGGTATCTCTGGTAACGCCGCCATCGCAGCATACGCCACGAAGGGGGCCGTTCAGGATCTTACCTATACCTGGGGCAAGGTGGCAGAAGTGGGCTATGTACCCTCTGATCCTAATGCCAAGAGTCCGGCCCTGATGGCCAACCCCGACCTGAGCTGGGAGAAAACCACACAGTGGAACTTCGGTATCGACTACAGCTTCCTCCGTGGACGCCTGGGTGGCTCGATTGATGTCTACAGCACAAAGACCAAGGACCTGCTGATGGCTACTACGATTCCTTCTCTGACAGGTTACACCCGTACAATGGCTAACGTAGGTGAGTCTTCTGGTTGGGGTATCGACCTGCAGATCAATGCACTGCCCGTGAAGACCAAAAACTTCGAGTGGAGTTCTATCCTCTCTTGGTCGCTCGACCGCAACAAGATCGAGAAGCTTGCCAATGGCGTTGATGAGATCATCAATACAACTACTGGCTACGGCAACTGGTTCGTAGGCGAGGAGATCGGCGTCTACTATGATTATGTTTACGACGGCATCTGGAAGACCTCTGAGGCAGAACAGGCTGCTACATACGGCCGCAAGCCTGGTCAGATTCGCGTGGTTGACATCAACAACGACGGAAAGATCGACGGTAACGACCGTGCTATCGTGGGTAAGGCTCGTCCTCGCTGGAGCGGCGGCTGGCGCAATACCTTCACATACAAGGGATTCGAACTTTCGTTCTTCATCTATGCTCGCTGGAAGTTTACTGTACCTGCAGGCTCTGTCAACCTCGACGGCCGCTATGCTATGCGCAGCCTCGACTACTGGGTAGCAGGCGAGAACGAAGGTGCTGAGTACTACGGACCTGGTACCAACGGTCAGAGTGCCGATACCTACGCTGGTTCTATGAATTATCAGGACGGCTCATACATCAAGATGCGTAACATCTCGCTGGGCTACAACTTCAATAAGAAGCAGCTGGCTCCCCTGGGTCTGAACTCGCTGAAGGTTTATGTTCAGGCCATGAACCCGTTCACGATCTACTCTAAGTGCAAGTGGCTTGACACTGATATGCTCAGCTACGATAACAACACCACCAACTTTGGTACCACTACCACTATCCGCAGCTGGGTTGTTGGTCTTAACATTGGATTCTAAAAAGAAGATTGCAATATGAAACTAAATAAATTATGCATTGCGGCACTTGTTGCCGGTTCAATAGGAGTGACATTCTCATCCTGTAAGGACTCTTACCTCGATGAGGTACAGATCACTCAGCACGACACTGAGTACTTCAAGACTCAGGATGGTATCGATGCCCTCGTTACTGGTGCCTATCAGACACTGAAGTTCCGTTATGAATACCAGTGGGCCTATAAGATGTGGCACATGGGTGTCGATGAATTCACGGGTGGTAACAATGATATTGCTGCCTATAACCACTATAGCTCTGCGCTCAACTCAACGGAGGGCGATCTCGCAACGGTCTGGAACACTTATTACGGACTGATAGAACAGGCTAACATCGTGATTGCTAACGTGCCGCAGTATTACAGCCAGTCATCGGAGAACTACAACACCCGTCTGGGTGAGGGTTATTTCCTCCGTGCCTACGGCTACTTCGAGCTCGTGAAGCTCTTTGGCGGTGTGCCCCTCAAGCTCCAGCCTTCTTCAGGCCTGGAAACCTACTTCACGCGTGCCTCTGCCGACGACTGCTACAAGCAGATCATCGCCGACTTCGAGCAGGCATACAACCTCCTGCCCACCTCTTCGCTACAGACTGGTCGCCTGCTGAAGTCTGCCGCTGCTCACTTCCTCGCTAAGAGCCACCTCTTCCGCGCATCTGAGGCTAATGACAGCTGGAACAGCAGTTATAAGGCTGCAGACCTTGAGGCTGTGATCAAGTATGGTAAGGAAGTGCTTGCAGCCCATCCGCTCTGCGCCAACTTCCTCGATCTCTGGAACTACACCAAGCCTAATGATGCCAACGAGAGCGTCAGTGAGGTAGTGCTTGCTGCACAGTTCTCTGACAACAGTGACTCTTGGGGACGTTTCGGCAACCAGATGCACCTCTGCTATCCTTCTGTTTATCAGAACCTCGCAGGTTGTGTGCGTGATATCTCAGGAGGTCGTGAGTTCTGCTATGTCAGTGCAACAGAGTATGCTATGGAGGTGTTCGACCGTGTGAACGACAGCCGTTTCTGGAAGTCATTCATCACTGTTTACAACTCTAACAAGGGTAGTGCTGCTCCTAAATGGGAGGAGAGCCAAGCTGCTTACTTCCCTGCTGGCGCTGTAGCCGGTGAGGGTCGCTTCAAGGGCGGTGAGCCAGGCATCAAGTATATCGTCAATGCTCCTGGGGACAAGCGCTTCACAGATATTGACGGCAAACGTAGCGACATTGGTGTGCTGAAAGATGGTAAGCTGATGAATACTCATACCTTCATCCGTTACTACGCTGACGAGAGCTTCAACTGGAACGTCAACAAGGCAGAGCGCACAGGTAACTACTACACGCTCTATCCTCACAACCGCAGTGTGGCCCTCTCGAAGTATCGTGACGGTTCACGTAACGGCTACAACTCTCAGTTCGGCTGTCGCGACGCTATCACTGCCCGTTCTGCCGAGGACGTGCTGATGATTGCTGAGGCTTATATCCGTCAGGGCGAGGGTCACTATGCAGATGCTATCACCTATCTGAACATGCTCCGCGACCGTGCTGGATACTACGAGGGTGAGGATCGTTCTAAGAGCCCCGATGGTGGTCAGGCTTATCTGAATAACCCATTGGGTAATGGTGTGGCAAATACCGACGGTGTCATCTATACCGACGCTAACACCTATTACGAGTCGAACAACATCGACGAGACCACTGCTGAGACCAAGAGCGTGATGCACCTGAACAGTGTCGATGATATCTACAACATGCCTAACGAGCAGCGTATCTATCAGGCACTGAAATGCAACTCGAATGCAGAGAAGATGATGTGCTTCCTGCTCGACGAGCGCAGCCGTGAGCTGATCGGCGAGGGTCATCGCTACGAGGATCTCGTACGTACACGTACACTGGATGCTCGCTGGCATGCTTTTAACGACGGTGCAGGTCAGGGTATTGGTAACTTCGATCCTTCGAAGCACTACCTCCGTCCTATTCCACAGTCATTCCTCGATGGTATCACCAACGAGAGTGGTGCTAAACTGTCTGATGAAGAAAAGGCTGCTATGCAGAATCCTGGCTATTAATTCGCTGACTGATTCATACAAATCATTATAAGTTAGTATGCGTTAGGCCCCGCACCCTGTTCATTCAGGATGCGGGGTTGTATTTTTTTCCAATTTTTCTTTGTAAGTATCTTTTTTTTTCCTACCTTTGCAGCCAAATTTAAATAGATATCTATAATATGAAGAGATTGATGTTACTGGCTGTGATGCTTTGTGCGACGATGCAGATCATGGCTCATACAGACGTTAACGAGCGTCCGAAACTCGTGGTTGGAATCGTGGTAGACCAGATGCGATGGGACTATTTGTCGCGTTATTATGACCAGTATAGTAAAGACGGTCTTCGCCGTCTGATGGACGATGGGTATTCGTGTGACAACTGCTTGATTAACTATTTACCCACGATAACAGCCATCGGCCATACATCGGTCTATACGGGTGCGTCTCCTGCTTTCCATGGTATATGTGGCAATGACTTTATGATTGACGGGCAGAAGGTATATTGCACGCAAGACGACAGCGTGGATCCTGTGGGCACCGATAACAGGAAGAAGGGCTGCATGTCGCCGCGTAATCTGCTGGCCTCGACCATCGGCGACCAGATCAGAATGCATACAGATTTTGAGGCGAAAGTGATAGGTGTGTCGTATAAGGACCGTGCAGCCATCCTGCCTGCAGGTCGCAGTGCGAATGCTGCTTACTGGCTCGATACCCATAACGGGCAGTTTATCACCAGTACTTATTATATGAATGAACTGCCTCAGTGGGCAAAAGAATATAACAAGGTGCTGAAGAAGAACAAAGAGCTGCAGAAGGTGGGTAGCAAGGTAGGACTCTATCCGCTCTGTGGTCACATCACCACCGACATGGCCATAGCTGCACTGAAAGGCGAAAATCTGGGTAAGGGCAAAACCACTGACATGCTCTGTGTCAGCTATTCACAGACTGATGTGATCGGCCATGAGTGGAGTACGCGTGGAGAACATACCGATGAGGCTTATTTGGAACTCGATAAGGACATCGCACGTCTGCTGAAAGCACTCGACGAGCAGGTGGGTGAGGGTAACTATCTGGCTTTCCTGACAGCCGATCATGGTGCAGCGCATAATTTCCAGTGGATGCAGGATCACGGACTGAACGGTGGCGCCTGGAAGGTGTTGGATGAGTATGCACCGAAGCTGGATCAGTATCTGAAGGAGCAGCTGGGTGAGGCCGCCAGCCTGAAGGTGGTCGCGATGGTTAATTCATATCGCATCTTCCTCGACCATGCATATATTGCCCAGCAGGGGCTGGACATAGAGAAGGTGAAAGAGGCTATCGTGAAGTTTGTCAGGACGGCACCTCACGTGGTGTTTGCTGCCGACTTTGAGAAGATACAGACCTCGAGTCTGCCTGATCTGTTACGCTACAGGGCACTGATGGGTTATCATCCGCGTCGTTCTGGTGATATCTTGATGATTTTAGAACCAGGCTGGTATGAGTTTGGCAAGAGTTCATCACCTGTAGGTACGACTCACGGTGAGTGGAACCCCTATGATGCTCATATCCCCTTGCTGTTCTATGGTTGGAAGGTGGAGCATGGCAGCACCAGCCGCGAAGTGCATATTACGGATATTGCACCAACCATCACGCAGATGCTGCACATTCAGCAGCCTAACGCCTGTGTGGGCGAGGCCATCAGTGAAGTCGTTAAATAGCAACTTCTATTTCAGGAACTTATTGACCGCCTTATCAGGACCTAGGTAGAAACCAGGTTCTGAAGGTTGGTTGTAGCCTACATTCTGGGCTGCGGTTGACAGCCTATAGGGAATGTCCTCCATCAGACAGTTGATACGGTAGTCTGTGGGGATGGGTGTTATGAAGATACGGAGCTCATCAGAGTTGGGTGTGCGGGCTATGACTTCTTCGCGCCAGTCGCCCAAAATGTCAGCCGCGAGACAGGGGTTAGACTTCGTGCCGTTGTTGAAGACAATCCCGTCGAAGTGCTTGACATCGACAATGGTCTTCTGCTGCCAGTTGTATTTTGAAATAGTCTCATGATCGAGTAGTTCCCGCAGGAGATCACCATCCCACCAGATGCCGAAATTCACGGAGAGATAACGGTCGCCCAATTTGAGGTGCTGCTGGTGCTGTGGATCATCAGGGTCCATGGCTTTGTAGAGCATCTCGCCCTTGATATTGCGGATGCCGTGACTGTCGGTGCTCCACATTTCCACTCCGGGATTCTCAGGGTCGATATCAGCAGCCATGGCACGTCCTACATCACTCTTTGATGGCAATTGGAAGATAATCTCCCCCATCTTGGCTTTGCGGAAGTCAGAACCGTCGCGCCTGTTCTCATGACAGTCCCACACCTGCAGCTCATCTGTCGTGGGGTCGAAGGCCATGAGATGGATGGCATCACCATGCCCCATCCCAGTGTTGTATAGTCCAATGCCGTCGTTGTCGACAGCCATCGAGCCGTATGTGATTTCATCGCAGCCGTCGCCGTCGACATCGGCAACTCGGAGGTTGTGATTACCTTGTCCGGCATAGGTGCTATGGGGCTTACCGTCCTTACCAGTGCCAGGGGCGTCCGTGTCGAATACCCAGTGTTGCTTCAATTCACGACCGTCCCAGTCCCATGCAGCAAGGACGGTACGTGTGTAATAGCCTCGACAGAAAATGGCTGAGGCGTGTTGACCATCTAGATAACCTACAGCAGCAAGCATGCGGTCAGAACGGTTGGCATAGTCGTCGCCCCAGTCCTTCAGGTTCCCACGCTCAGGAATATAAGGCTTGGTATCCATAGCTTTGCCAGTAAGACCATTGAAAACGGTGATATATTCAGCTCCTGTGAGAATTCGACCAGTCTTGGGGCGTCCCTGCTTGTTATATTTTGACCATTCGCGCTCTGGTGTCGGATTCTTGGCGTTCTCAGGTGCACGATGACGGTAGTCTGCCAGACTGTCGCCTATGATCTGTCCCAATCCGTCGCGCGTTCCGTCAGAGGTCTTCACAATAAACTCTGCCTTCCCGTCACCATCCAGATCATAGGCGATAAAGGGCACGTAGTGGGCTCCAGAGCGGATGTTGATACCCATGTCTATACGCCATAGGCGCGTTCCGTCAAGACGGTAGCAGTCGAAGAGGGTAGGACCAGTATAACCATCGTGGGCATTATCATGGGCATTGGAGGGATCCCATTTCAGAATGATCTCATACTGTCCGTCGCCGTCGACATCGGCCACAGAGGCATCGTTGGCACTATAGGAGAAAGCCTCGCCGTCAGGCGTCTGTCCGTCTGCCGGCTTTTGCAACTTCACAGGGATAAAGCCCTCAGGGCTGTTGGCCTTCAGCAAGTATGATCCGTTCTTTCCGCCACCGCGAACCTCATAGGTGGCATCTGTTTGGAGAGGTTGTTCGTCGATGAAGAAAGTGCCGCTCTTGGTGAGCGGTAGCTGGTTCAGCTTTATACCATTACGGTAGAGGTCGAAGGCCTCGGCGGTCTTGTCGGAGGCGAGGGTACGCCAGCTGACGATTACTTTGCCGTTGTCACGGATGGCAACGACGCCGCGGTTTAGGTTCTCATGCTTTAGTTTCGAGAAATCGTAGTTCGGTTGCCCGTTGCTACTCAGTGCCAGACTCCATAACAGGGATAGTAATAGTTTTATTTTCATTGTCACAGTTGTATTGGTTTCGTTTTTTGTTGGCAAATATACGAAAAATCCATTATTGTAGCAAGCCTTGTTGATTAATTTGTCAAAGATTATAGGTAGATTATCAAAAATTGGGGATGTTTCCCGCTTATTATATATAACTTTGCACCCAAACAATGAATAACAAAATGAAGAAATCGGTTCTAACGGTATTATTGATGGGCTTGTTGGCCTTGCAGGCAGTTGCTAATGTATATAATGTACGCGACTATGGTGCAAAGGGTGACGGCAAGGTGCTTGATCATATAGCCATCAATGCGGCTATCGAGGCTGCCACTACTGCAGGTGGGGGACAAGTAGTGCTGCCTGTAGGTACTTACCTATGTGGCAGTATTCGGCTGAAGAGTAATGTGGAACTCCACCTGATGGCTGGAGCGAAGATCTTGGCTGCTCCTGCTGAGATGAAAGTCTACGACGAGAGTGAAGTGTTTGGCGCCCCTGAGTATCAGGATGGCGGGCACACCTATTTCCACAACTCGCTCATCTGGGCGGAAGGCCAGCAGAATATCTCCATTACGGGACGTGGCATGATTGACGGCGAAGGTCTGACGAGACATGATACTGAGAAGGCAGGTAATGTGCTTGGAGGCAGCATCGGCACAGGCGACAAAGCCATTGCCCTGAAGTTGTGTCGTAACGTGCTGATACGTGACATCACTATTTTCCGTGGCGGTCACTTCGCCATCATCGCGACGGGTTGTGACATCGGCACCATCGACAATGTGACTATCGATACCAACCGCGACGGTATCGACATCGACTGTTGTAAATATTTCACCGTAAGTAATACAAAGGTGAACACACCCTTCGACGACGGAATCGTGCTGAAGAGTTCGTATGCCCTGAAGCAACCTGTGCTTTGCGAGCATATCCTGATTACAAACTGTATCGTGGCGGGCTATAAACTTGGTACCTTCCTTGACGGGACCTATGTGCCAGAGAAGGTGAGCTGGGCTTGTGGTCGTATCAAACTCGGCACCGAGTCGAACGGTGGCTACAGGAACATCACAATCTCAAACTGCACCTGCATGTGGAGCAGCGGACTTGCCTTCGAGGAGGTAGACCAGGGCAAGATGGAGAATGTCGTGGTGGACAATATCTCAATGAGTCATGTACACCACTATCCCATCTACATAACGACGGGTTGCCGTAACCGTGGACCGAAGGAACGTACCGAAGTCTCATCAGCACGGGATATATATATAAATAATGTGGTAGCTGATGACTGCGATTCGCTGGCTGGCATCATCGTTACGGGTATGGAGGGAATGCCGATCAAGAACGTATCCTTGAATAATATCCGTATCCAATACAGGGGTGGGGGAAAGAAGGTGGACAAGCCCTACCGCGAACAAGGTACAAATTATCCCGAACCGCGCTGGGCTGGGCCGACACCTGCCTATGGACTCTTTGCCCGTCATGTCGATGGCCTGCGCCTTCGTAACGTGAAGTTTGAACTGATGCGCCCTGACGAGCGTCCTGATATCATCCTTGAGGATGTAATTAACGAAGACTTGGAACGATAAAAATATAGATTTTACAGATGAAAAAGTGTTTAATCCTTTGTGTCTTTGTGTCTTTGTGTATTGTCGGTTCACAGGCACAGGTGATTGATACATTGTTGAACAAGACAAGCGAGAAACCGTTCTACTTCTCCGTGCCCGTAGAGGATGGTAACTATAAAGTGACTGTCACTCTGGGCAACAAGAAGAAGGCTGCCCAAACGGTGGTGCGGGCCGAGTCGCGCCGCCTGATGGTGGAGAACAGTGTGACGAAGAAGGGCAAATTTGAGACATATAGTTTTATCGTCAATAAGCGCTCGCAGGAGATACCTGGTGGCGGGAAGGTCAGTCTGAAACCCCGCGAGCTCGACTATCTGAACTGGGACGGGCTGCTGACACTCGAATTCAATGGCCCCGCACCGGCTGTACAGCGCATCCGGATCGAGCCTGACACAACGGCCACAACTATCTTCCTTTGTGGAAACTCGACGGTGGTGGATCAAGAACTGGAACCGTGGGCCTCATGGGGGCAGATGATTCCACGTTGGTTTACCGACAAGGTGGCGATCTCGAATCATGCCGAGAGTGGTCTGACTGTCCGTACTTTTCTCGACGGGCATCGTTTAGACAAAGTGCTGTCGATGCTGAAGAAAGGTGACTATGTTGTCTGCGAGTTCGGTCATAATGACCAGAAGGAGAAACGTCCAGGCGATGGCGCTTGGTATCATTTTGCCCACGGTCTGAAGACTTTTATCGACCGGGTACGTTCTGCCCACGGTCATATCATCTTCATCACCCCGACGCAGCGTCGCAGTTTCGATGAGGCTACGCATACCAAAATTCAGGAGACCCATCTTGACTACCCCGATGCCATGCGTGCGGTAGCCAAGCGTGAGGATGTTCCCGTGATAGAGCTGCACGATATGACGCGTGTTTTCTTTGAGACCCTTGGCTTTGAGGGCAGCAAGCGGGCTTTAGTGCACTATCCTGCCAATACCTTCGCCGGACAAGACAAGCCGTTGGCCGATAATACCCACTTCAATCCATATGGTGCCTATGAGGTGGCTAAGATGGTGGTGATGGGTATGAAGCAACTGCAGCTACCTTTTATCAGTGAATTGAAGCCGGAATGGCGGGACTTCGATGTCACTCGTCCTGACGATCCGGATGCTTTTGTGTGGTATCAGGCACAGAAGCAAGATGCCACTAAGCCCGATGGAAACTGAAGAGAAGCAAAGAACAAAAAAGTATAATGATAAAATTGAAAGATTTATGAAAAGATTTGCATTTAAGATGTACCTGAAACCGGGGTGTGAGAAAGAGTACGAGAAGCGTCATGCTGCCATCTGGCCTGAGCTTGTGAAAATGATCAAGGATGGAGGCGTAAGCAATTACAGCATTTATTGGGACAAGGACACTAATATCCTCTTCGGCTATCAGGAGTGCGAGGGTGAGGGTAATTCCCAGGATACAGAGAACGTAGACCCTATCACCCAGAAGTGGTGGGATATGATGGCCGACATCATGGAGGTGAATCCCGATAATTCGCCTGTCACAATCCCCATTCAGGAAGTGTTTCATCTGGATTAAAGATTGACCTATCTTATTTTTAATGGATTAATCTGATTTTTCTTTGTGAAAATGAAGATTAATCCGTTTTCTTTTTGTATCTTTGCAGCCCAAAAGCAATTGTTATAACGTTATAAGAAAATAGAAATGGCTGAAACTAAGAAGATTAAGACCGCTTTGGTGTCGGTATTCCACAAGGACGGACTTGACGAACTCCTCAAGAAACTGAATGAGGAAGGTGTGAAGTTTTTGTCAACAGGTGGTACGCAGAAATTTATCGAGTCATTAGGCTACGAGTGCCAGAAGGTGGAGGATGTAACCACTTATCCTTCTATCCTCGGTGGTCGTGTGAAGACACTGCATCCGAAGGTGTTCGGAGGAATTCTTGGCCGTCGTGAGAACGAAGGCGACATTGAGCAGATGAAGCAGTATGAGATTCCTGAGATTGATTTGGTAATCGTAGACCTTTATCCATTTGAACAGACTGTGGCAAGTGGTGCTTCTGAGGAGGATATCATCGAGAAGATTGATATCGGTGGTATCTCACTGATCCGTGCTGGTGCCAAGAACTTCAAAGATGTAGTGATCGTGCCGAGCAAGGCTGAATACGGCGTGCTGTTGAATATCCTGAACGAAAAGGGTGCTCAGACTGATATCGAGGATCGTCGAATGTTTGCTACTCGTGCCTTTGGCGTGAGCTCGCACTATGATACAGCCATCCATACATGGTTTGAAAAATAAGAAGGTATAAAAGAAAAAGGCAAAAGGATTATATGGGATTTTTCAGTTTTGTACAAGAGATAGCAATGGACCTGGGAACGGCCAATACGATTATTATCAGCGATGATAAGATTGTGGTCGACGAACCCTCAGTCGTTGCTTTGGACCGTCGTACCGACAAGATGATTGCAGTTGGTAGGGATGCTAAGATGATGTATGAGAAGACGCACGACAATATTCGTACCGTTCGTCCTTTGCGTGATGGCGTGATTGCCGACTTCTCTGCCTGCGAGCAGATGATTCGCGGTCTGATTAAGATGGTTCACTCTGGCAGCCGTCTGTTCTCGCCCTCACTGCGTATGGTGATTGGCGTGCCCTCTGGTTCTACTGAGGTTGAACTGCGTGCCGTACGTGACTCTGCGGAGCATGCTGATGGCCGTGATGTGTATCTGATCTTCGAACCAATGGCTGCTGCTATTGGTATTGGTATCGATGTTGAGGCTCCCGAGGGTAATATGATTGTTGATATCGGTGGTGGTTCTACCGAGATTGCAGTGATTTCGCTGGGTGGTATCGTGGCCAATAACTCCATCCGTACAGCTGGCGACGATCTGACGGCAGATATCCAGGAGTATATGTATCGTCAGCACAACGTAAAGGTCAGCGAGCGCATGGCTGAGCGTATCAAGATCAATGTGGGTTCTGCCCTCACTGATCTGGGCGAGGAGGCTCCCGAGGATTTTATTGTTCATGGTCCTAACCGTATTACGGCATTGCCAATGGAGGTGCCCGTATGCTATCAGGAGATTGCTCATTGTCTTGATAAGACTGTCTCAAAGATTGAGAACGCTGTGCTCTCTGCCCTCGAGAATACACCTCCAGAGCTCTATGCAGATATCGTAAAGAATGGTATTTATCTGGCTGGTGGTGGTGCTCTCCTGCGTGGTCTTGACAAGCGTCTTACGGATAAGATGCATATTCAGTTCCATGTGCCTGAGGATCCCCTCCACAGTGTTGCAAAGGGCGCAGGTGTAGCGCTGAAGAATATTGATCGTTTCAATTTCTTGATGAGATAAAAACACATAGGGAATGCGCAACCTGCTGGATTTCCTGCAAAAGTATCATCACTGGCTAATTTTCATATTGTTGGAAGTTGTCAGTGGTGTTCTGTTGTTTAAGTACAACAGTTACCAGAATAGTGTATTCTTCTCGTCGGCTAATACTGTTATAGGGAAGATCTACCAGTGGGAAAGCAACGTGTTTTCATTCTTCAACTATGGCCGGATGAACGAGGAACTCACGCTTCGTAACTTTTATCTGGAACGACAGGTTGACCAGTTGCGCCGTCTGTATGACGATCTGACAAGGGATACCACAGCACTTGAGCGTACTGGGCTGGAGTTTCTCAGTCAGTACGAGGTGATTCCCGCAAAGGTGGTCGACAATTCTGTTCACAAGATGGAGAACCTGATGACCATTGACAAAGGTCGTGCCGACGGTGTGGAGCCCGATATGGGAGTGGCTTGTGGCAATGGTGTCGTGGGTGTTGTTTATCTGGTAAGCGATCATTATGCGGTAGTCATTCCTGTGCTCAATGCTTCTTCGTCACGCATCAGCTGTGCCATCCGTGGACGAGGCTACTTTGGCTATCTGCGCTGGTATGGCGAAGATCCTGCTGTAGCCTATGTCGAGGATGTGCCTCGTCATGCGCGTTTCAAGTTGGGTGATTGGATTGTCACCAGTGGTTTCTCCTCCATCTTCCCTTCAGGGGTAATGGTGGGTCAGATAGAGCAAGCTTATAACTCGCGCGACGGATTGTCGTATAAGTTGAAGGTACGCTTGAGTACGGATTTCAGCTGTGTGCGCGATGTATGTGTCATCAGCGATAAGGGAATTGCAGAGCGAGCAGCATTGCAGAAGGCTGCAGCGGATTCATTGATTTTCAAACAACAGAACAGATAACGATATGACGACAGAGTGGATGATTCGTCTGGCACAGTGTGTGGTGCTTGTGTTGGTTCAGGTGTTGTTCCTGAATCATATTCACCTCTTTGGCCTGGCTATTCCTTTGCTCTATATCTATATCGCTATCACTTTCCGTCGTGGTACCCCCAAGTGGGCAGCTATGCTTACCAGTTTTTTTCTTGGTCTGGTTATTGATTCCTTTTCAGGTACACCTGGCCTGGCAGCTGGTTCGCTGACGCTTATTGCCATGGTGCAGCCCTATTTGCTGGAACTGTTTGTTCCACGCGACTCTGCCGATAATATGGAGGTGTCGATCTCGTCGCTTGGATTCTCTAAGTACGTCCTGTTCTCGGGTTCACTTGTGCTTCTCTATTGTCTGGTGTTCTTCGGTCTCGAGTCGTTCAGTTTCTTCAATGTGTTATTGTGGTTAGGTCATACAGCGGCTAGTGCAGTGCTGACGTTGTTGGTTATTATGGCCATAGAAAGTGTTCGCTCAAGGTGAAGGATTCCAATCTTGAATATCGGCCTTATGTGATAGGTGGGGTGGCTGTCTTGATAGTGGTCGTCTACATTATCCGTCTGTTCACACTCCAGATTACGAGTGATGACTACAAGAAGAGTGCCGACTCCAACGCCTTCCTTAAAAAGATAGAATATCCTGCTCGCGGTGCTATCCTCGATCGTCACGGGAAGTTGATGGTCTATAATCAACCTTCTTACGATATCATGGTGGTGATGAACGAGATCAAGGGGCGTCTCGATACCCTTGAGTTCTGTCATGCTTTGGGCATTTCACATGAGGAGTTCGACAAGCGTATGGCTGCAATAAAGGATCGTAACCGTAATCCAGGCTATTCGCGTTTTACGGAACAGGTATTCCTGAGTCAACTCTCAGACAAGGATTTTAGCATGTTCCAAGAGAAGATGTTCCGTTTCCCCGGTTTCTATGTCCAGAAGCGTACTGTTCGCCAATATCAGTACCCTGTAGCAGCTCATGTGTTGGGCGATGTAGCAGAGGTGTCGCCATCTGATATTGAGGAGGATGATTATTACCAGCCAGGCGACTATATTGGCAAGTTGGGGGTTGAGCGTTCCTACGAGAAGGAACTGCGTGGTGTGAAAGGCATTCAGATCCTGTTGCGCGATGCCCATGGTCGTGTACAGGGACGCTATCGTAACGGGGAACTCGATCAACGGGCACAGCCGGGAAAGAACCTGACCCTTGGCATTGATCTCGAACTGCAGAAACTGGGTGAGCGTCTGCTTGAAGGTAAGATTGGTAGTATCGTGGCTATCGAACCTTCTACAGGCGAGGTGCTCTGCATGGTGTCGTCGCCTTCTTATGACCCTCGTCTGATGGTTGGTCGTCAACGCTCGAAGAATCATCGTGTTCTCTCGCAGGATGTCTGGAAGCCCTTGCTCAATCGCAGTATCATGGGTCTTTATCCTCCAGGGTCCACGTTTAAGACCTCACAAGGCCTTACTTTCCTTTCTGAGGGTATTATCACTCCAGCCACCCAATATCCTTGTGCCCACGGTTTCAATTTCAGGGGTCTCCATGTTGGTTGTCACGGACATGCATCTCCATTACCATTGGTACCAGCATTGAGTACCTCGTGCAATGGCTTCTTCTGTTGGGGGCTTTATCACATGCTAAATCAGAACATCACGAAATACGGCAGTGTACAGAAGGCTATGGATACATGGCGTGACTATATGGTGTCGATGGGCTTTGGCTACAAACTGGGCATTGATCTCCCAGGAGAGAAGCGTGGCTTGATACCCAACTCGCAGTTCTACGATAAAGCCTACAAGGGTTCGTGGAACGGCTTGACAGTCATCTCTATTTCTATCGGACAGGGTGAGGTGCTGCTCACTCCCTTGCAGATAGCCAATCTTGGTGCAACAATTGCTAACCGTGGCTATTATTACGTGCCTCATGTGGTGCGGAAAGTGCAAGGGGAACCTATCGACACAGCATTTACTCGCCGTCACTATACTAAGGCGGAGCGCACTGCTTATGACTATGTTGTGCAGGGCATGCGTTCTTCAGCACTCGGTGGCACGTGTCACGAGTTGGCCAGATACGATTTCGAGGCCTGTGGTAAGACGGGTACAGCCCAGAACCGAGGCCACGACCATTCTGTCTTCATGGGTTTTGCACCTATGAATAATCCCCAGATAGCCGTTGCCGTGTATGTGGAGAACGGAGGGTGGGGTGCCACCTATGGTGTGCCTATCGGTGGCCTACTTATGGAACAGTATATCAAGGGAAAGCTCTCTGAAGCCTCTTTGGCCAAAGCACAGAGCATTCAGGAACGACGCATCGCTTATGGTACGACAGACAGGTAAGGAAAAAGGCGTTTTACGCTCGCTCGACTGGTGGACAATAGGTATCTACTTGGTGCTACTCGTTTTTGGATGGGTCAGCGTCTGTGGTGCAAGCTATGATTACGGCGATACTGATATCTTCAGTCTGAGTACCCGCTCTGGTATGCAGATTGTATGGATAGGTACTTCGATCGTACTAGGACTTGTGCTCCTGTTGCTTGATGATCGTTACTATGATATGTTCGCCTTTATCATCTTTGGCGTGATGCTCCTATTGCTTTTCGGCACTATCTTCAATCCACATACTATCAAGGGTTCTCGCTCATGGCTCGTATTGGGCCCTGTGCGTGTCCAACCAGCTGAGTTTGCAAAGTTTGCCACTGCTTTGGCGCTGGCAAAGTTCATGAGTATCTATGGCTTCAGTTTACAGAAGTGGAAGGACGCAGCCTTCACACTGGCTATTATTCTTGTGCCGATGTTTTTTATCATCATGCAGCGCGAGACGGGCTCGGCACTTGTGTACTTGTCCTTCTTCCTGATGCTTTATCGTGAGGGTATGCCAGGCAGCATTCTCTTTGCGGGTGTGGCTATGGTGTTATATTTTGTGGTGGGTATCCGTTTTGCCGATGTGATGCTTTTTTATACACCTACGTCGGTGGGTACGCTCGTCGTGCTCATTTTCATCCAATTGTTCACGGTGGCGCTGATCTTTGTCTATTGCCGTGATCGTCGCGAGGCTTTGCGCCTGCTGGGTATCAGTATGGGCATCATGCTGCTTTCATTGCTGTTCTCGCTCTACGTCATTCCGTTCGACATCTCTTATGTTGAAACGGTCGCGTGTGGCTTGCTGATTCTCTATCTCGTATGGCGCTTCCTGATGACGCGCTATCGCGATTATCTCTGGATTGCCATTTTCTCATTGGGTTCGTTGCTTTTCTTTAATCTGGCTGATTATGGTCTTAACCATGTACTCGAACCTCACCAGCGTGTGCGTATCAATGTGCTGTTGGGTCTCGAGGAGGATCTCAAGGGAGCGGGTTATAATGTCCATCAGAGTGAGATTGCCATCGGGTCAGGTGGCCTTGAGGGTAAGGGCTTTCTGAATGGCACACAGACGAAGCTCAAGTTCGTTCCAGAGCAGGATACTGATTTTATCTTCTGCACGGTTGGCGAAGAGGAGGGCTTTGTCGGTTCTGCTGGTGTGTTAGTGTTGTTTCTGGCATTGATCCTGCGACTGATCTATCTGTCTGAGCGTCAGCCTTATCGTTTTGGACGTGTCTATGGCTATTGTGTGCTCAGCATCTTCTTATTCCACGTGTTTATCAATGTGGGCATGGTACTGGGGCTGACACCTGTCATCGGCATCCCGTTGCCATTTTTCAGCTATGGTGGTTCGTCGCTTTGGGGTTTCACCATTCTGCTTTTCATCTTCCTGCGCATCGATGCTAGCAGGAATATGGTGCGCCAATAAATCCCCCTTCCTATTTTTTGATGAGTATCATGCCGATGTCTACGACACCTGGCAGTATCTCACGCTTCATATTGTGAGCCATGCTGATATGTAGTGAGTCGCCCTCCTCAAGTTCCAGATCGCCAAAGTCGAAGGTATATTGTTGCAGACTCAATCCCTTCCCCTTGGGATTGCCACCTTGGTCTATGACACTGAACTTGTGCTGACTGCTATGCAATATACCCTTGGGTTGTACCCGGATTTCTATTACCATCGATAGCGCCAGAAAGGGGAAATCGTCTGAAAGCCTTAGTCCCAGTTTTTCTTGGTAAGTGCCTGCTGTCTTCACAGGTGGCACGTCGAAGGTGATGGTATCAGTCTTTTCCCATGTTGTATCATCAATATGCTCGTAGTTAGCATATACCGTCTGCTGACGGCTGCATGAAGTCATACCCCATACAGCCGTCAATAGAAGTGTGCCGATAATGCCTTTCAGATTATTCCGAAGCATGACCTTTGTCTCTATGGTTGTCCTGATGGTTATTGCTGGGCTTTTTCTTCTTTTTCTTTTTCTTCGCCTTGTCGAATCGGCTGATATCGCCTCCGGCGAGGTCCACATGCTTTGTCTCTGTCTTTTTGGCTCCGTTTTCGTCCAGCGTAAGGGGCTTCTCGCCTTTGCGGTTCATCTCAATGATCTCCTTGGCACGCTCTGCAGTGATGGTCTCAAGGTTGGCAGCCAGGTTCTTGTCTGTTGAGTAGGTCACGAGGCCTGCCAGAATATCGCTCTTGAAGAGATAGTAGTCGGCATCTTGTGTCTGTAGAATGATGTCCTTACCAGGCAGGTGCTTGCCTGCCTCCACGTAGTTGTCTACCTCGTAGTTCAGACAGCACTTCAACTTGGCGCACATACCTGCCAGTTTCTGGGGATTCAGCGAGATGTCTTGGAATCGGGCTGCATTCGTGCTCACACTCGAGAAGTTCTTCATCCAGGTGGCACAGCAGAGTTCACGTCCACAGGGACCTGTACCACCGATTCGCCCTGCTTCCTGACGTGCACCGATCTGCTTCATCTCGATTCGTACGTGGAAGGCTGCAGCCAGGTCCTTGATCAGCTGACGGAAGTCCACACGTTCGTCGGCGATATAGTAGAAGATGGCTTTGTTGCCGTCGCCCTGATATTCCACGTCACCGATCTTCATGTCCAGCCCCAGACCCTTGGCTATTTTTCGACTCTCAATCATTGTGCTGTGCTCGCGTGCTTTGGCTTCGCGGCACTTCTGCAAGTCGGTCTCACGGGCGATGCGGTAGATACGCTTGATGTCATCTGCCGATTTCAGGTTGGCCTTCTTGACTTGCAGGTTAACGAGTCTGCCTGTTAATGTCACGATGCCGATATCATGCCCCGGACTGGCCTCCACAGCCACGATGTCTCCTTTTTTCAGCTCCAGGTTATTCACGTTGTGGTAATAGCCCTTACGGGTGTGCTTGAACTGCACTTCCACAAGGTCTGTAGTCTCAAGGTTCCCCGGTACATCAGCCAGCCAGTCGTAGGTATTCAACTGTCTGTCCTGTCGTCCTACGGCCTGATGACAGAGTCCTCTGTCGCAGCCCACCTTTACGATATGTTCTTTTGTTTTCTCCATAAAATCTTTATTTATTAGGTATACTAGGTATTCCTAGGTTTGCCTATGTTTTCTGTAAAAGCAGTACGATCATTTGCAGAGCAAAGTCGTAGAACACAATCTTCGCGTTGGCGTTCTGCCCGATGTCGCGGATGGCGAGATTTGCCAGATCGGTAATGGGCAGTATATTCTTCTCGTTGACGAACCTTGCGAAGTTCTTGGCGAAGTTCTCCTCTTCCTGGGTCATGTAGCAGAGTTCCTCCTGCATGAAGTTGTACATAAAGTTCTCCCTTGTCATGCGCAGGAAGTAGGTCAGCCATCGCTTCTGTTTCTCTCGTCCCATGGCACTCATCTGCTCGCTCCACTTGCGCAGGTCTTTCAACTTACGCTGATAGGCCAGTCTCATAAGTGTCTTATACATATCGAGGAACAGCTCGTTTTCCGAGCCCACCTGCAGTTCTTCCAAAGCTTTCAGCCAGTTGCCGTTGGCCAGTCGACTGATACGTCTGGCAGAATCCTCGTCGATACCTCTGCGCTCAATCAGAGCCTGTCGGATGTCCTCGTTGTCGGTCTTCCTTATATCAATGCGCTGAACTCGACTGCGGATGGTTTCCAACAGCTTGTCGGGCTCCTCACTCACCATGATGAAAACGGTCTGCTGTGGAGGCTCTTCGATCAGTTTAAGCAGCTTATTGGCACAAGCGATGTTCATGCGTTCGGGCAGCCAGACATAGCTTATTTTGTAGCCGCCCTGACTTGACTTCAGACTCAGTTTTCTGACCAGCTCATCACTCTCTCCGGCAGTGATGATGGCTTGTTGGTTCTCGCCTTCCATCATCTGCATCCACTCATCCATCGTGAAGTAGGGCGTGTCGGTGATGAGTTTGTGCCACTCCTTGGCAAAGTCGTCGCTCACGGGCATGTGCTCGCTACCCATCGATGGCAGTTTGATGGTGGGGTAGGTGAAGTGCAGGTCAGGGTGTTCCAGTTTCTGAAGCATGGCCTTCGCGCCAGGCGTACCATTGTCGAGCAGTGTGCATGCCAGCGCCAGCGCCAATGCCTTCTTGCCACTGCCCTGAGGTCCACAGAGCATCAGCGCATGCGGCAGACGGGCTTCTTTTATCATCTGCATCAGCCGTTCCTTTGCCTCCTGCTGTCCAATTACTTCGTCGAACCCCATAGAATGATTATCTTTTCACTCCTCACTCCTCACTTCTCACTTCTCACTCCTCACTCCTCAGTCTCTTCACCACTTCCACAACCGAATCCACTGCGGATACTGTATAAAAATGGATATTGTTGACCCCGTGCTGGTAGAGCTCCTTACACTGTGCTGTGGTCCATTCGATACCCAGTTGACGGGCATCTTCATCAGTCTTGCACTTCACGACCTCCCTGGCCAGTGGCTCGGGTATATCGCAGTGGAAGGTCTTTGGCACCACAGTCAACTGTGTCAACTTGGCCATCGGCTTAATGCCGGGGATGATAGGGATGGTGATTCCCATCTGTCGGGCCTTTTCCACAAAGGCGAAGTATTTCTGGTTGTCGTAGAACAGCTGGGTCACGGCATATTGTGCACCCAGATCCTGCTTCTCTTTCAGATACTGCATGTCCATCTCCAGATTAGGAGCCTCCTCGTGCTTTTCGGGGTAGCAGGCCACACCGAAGTCAAACTTCTTGCCTGGACGCTTGATAGGCGCGCCGTCAGCAAAAAAACCATCATTAAACTGCCTCACCTGTTTGATTAGATCCGTCGTGTGGGCGTGTCCGCCTGGAGTGGGCACGAAGCGACTGTCTTCCTTGGCCTTGTCGCCACGCAGCAGTAACAGGTCGCTGATGCCGAGAAACTGCAGGTCGAGCAGCTCATACTCGATATCATCGATGGTTGCTCCGCTGCAAATCACATGCGGCTGCACGGGGATGTTATAGCGTTGTTGGATGGCTGCGGCAATGGCTACCGTACCAGGACGCCGGCGGATGCGCTGGCGTTCAAACTGCCCGTTGGGTAACTCCTTGTACACGTACTCCGAGTGGTGGGTGGTAATATTGATGTAGGCTGGGTCAAACTCCCTCAGCCTGTCTATGTCGGCAAACAGTTTCTCTGTGCCGGTCCCCTTCAGCGGTGGCAGCACTTCAAAGGAAAATCGCCTTTCGGTCGTATCTTGATGGATGAATTTTGTAACGCTCATCTTGACATATATGCATAAAACGCTGCAAAGTTACGAAAAATTGAGATAATTACAAAAAGAAAGCTTGCTTTTCTTCTTATTTCCGAGAAAGTTACGAAAAAATGTCCCGCTGGGTACGCTGTTCTTATGGGCAATTTATCCGAATTCCCTCCAAAAAAGGCTTTCACCGCTCGGTCTTTGGACGCTTTCCTAGGAAAAGAAGGCTTGTGGAAATAACTTTTTTAATAATTGTGCATCTCATTAGAAAAATATTCGTATCTTTGTGGTCAAAAATTGGCAATACAATACAGGAACACCTAAAACGTAAGATATATGGCTCAATGGCAACCAATCCAAATAAAACGAGAAAACGGAGAAAATGTTAAAGCTCAGGCTCCCATTATAGTCTCTGCAAGTAGGAGTACGGATATCCCGGCTTTCTATGCTGACTGGTTCTTCCACCGTTTGAAGGTTGGCTATTCTGCTTGGACTAATCCCTTTAATGGGGTTAAGAGTTATGTGTCATATCAAGACACTCGCTTCATCGTATTTTGGTCAAAGAATCCAAGACCACTTTTACAGCATCTTGATTATCTGAAAGAGCGTAATATTGGTTGCTATATTCAATATACTCTTAATGATTATGAGAAGGAAGGCTTAGAACGTGGCGTGCCGAAACTTTCTGAACGCGTAGCCACGTTTAAGCTACTAGTTGATAAATTAGGAAAGGGACGGGTAATCTGGCGTTTTGACCCATTGCTACTGACAGACGACATCTCTATTGATGCATTGCTTACCAAGATAGAGCGTATTGGAGACCAGTTACAAGGCTATACGGAGAAACTTGTGTTCAGCTATGCCGACATTCTAAGCTATCGAAAGGTGAAAGCCAATCTTGAAAAGAACCATATCCCGTATCAAGAATGGACAGAGTCGCAGATGCTGGAATTTGCAGAGCGACTTGCCGAGCTGAACAAGAAGTGGGGCTATACCCTTGCCACTTGTGGAGAGAAGGCGGACTTGCAGCAGTTTGGCATAGAGCACAACCACTGTGTTGACGATGCACTTATTATCCGATTTGCATACGAAGACAAGAAACTGATGGACTTCCTTAAAGTCAAGACATTCCCAATGCCTGTACCCAATCTCTTTGGCGAATCAGAACCTTTGCCCGAAGATGCAATCCTTCTACCCAACAACACATACGCCACTCATGGCGATAATAGGGACAAAGGCCAGCGGCAGTTTTGCGGGTGTATAGTAAGCAAAGATATTGGGGAATATAATACTTGCCCCCACTTGTGTGAGTATTGTTATGCGAATTCGAGTAAGGAAATCGCAGTGAGGAACTGGAAAGAGCATAAAAAGAATCAATGTGGAGAAACAATAAAAGGGAGGTAATATGAAACCATTAAAGCGATTCATTCAGCAAAATAATGGATGGGCATTTTTGTTTGAGGATGGTACAACAGAATTTCATTCCGCATTAACCTCGGATATTTTAGCTTTTGGAAAGGGGAAGTTCTTTGAGGATTCTGGATATCTATCGTGTTCATGGGACTTTGACGAGTACAAATTGTGCCCAATATGCAAAAATGGCAAATGGGGTTTCGTAAATAAAAAGTTCGAATACACGATTCCATGTAAATATGATTTTGCAGGAATTGCAGTTAAAGATCAAGTTTACATACATTGTTGTAACCATACAATTTACTTCCATCACTATTTCTGGGATGCCTATACATTGTCAGAGCAGGAATCTGAGAAATATCTAGATTTCCATGAGAGAGTTAAGCCTTTTTATTGTCCCGTATTACTTGGTAACAGATGGCTACAAATCGACGAGAATGGCAATGAACTTGCCTTTGATAATATTAATACATATAAGACTGCTCTTAATCGAATTAGGAATGTAAATATTTCAAGCATTATTAAACTATGCCACGAATTATTACCTGAACAATGGAAATCTTACCCATGGAAACATCCAGAGTTGGTACATGGTATTGGACTATTGGCTAGTGAAGAAGCTCTTAATTGCTATATGTCTGCTTATGGGGAAATGCATGTTGGTAAGTTACGTGCAGCAATTATGAATTTCCCTTTTAATAAGTTGGTTGGCTCTATAGAAATTGTCGATTGGGGTTGTGGACAAGGTATTGGCTCCACAACGTTAATAGAAGTATTACAACAGCGTGACTTGTTGAAGTGGGTAAAAAGGATCACACTTGTTGAACCATCACCAAATGCCATCCAACGAGCGTTGTGCAATATTTCTAAGATGGTTGACAATAACATAGAAATAAATGCAATTAACAAATTCATGCCTGCCACAGTAGAAGTGACAGGTGAAGTAGTGACTTCTATTGGCTATAGATACAGCAAAGTCATTCATGTTTTCTCAAATATTCTTGATGTCAAGGCTATAGATTTGGCAGAAGTGGCACGCATGGTAGCTTCTTCTCATGGTAATCATTTCATTCTATGTATGGGACCCAAGAACAGTGCCGCTTACAGAATTGAACAGTTTTGTTCAGTATTTGGTGAACAAGAATATTTTAGCCATATTGATAGCGTGAGATATGGACGAACTCAAAGAACAGGTCATCCCTATAC
>ODAI014011145.1_pt1 | contig 35938 bp, 29 predicted proteins | sample 1539321 | NCBI WGS metagenome assembly ODAI01 (sample SAMN02144231, study PRJEB22623) | gut metagenome | biome: sheep rumen | host: Ovis aries | place: New Zealand
ACGGCCGTCCTGAGGTACTCTCTTCTCGGCGATGTTCATGCCGGAAAGGATCTTGAAACGTGTTACGAGCGAGGTATGGAGCGCTGCCGAAAGGGTCATAAGCTCGATAAGGTCACTGTTTACACGGATACGGATCTTTGTAATGTCTTTAAACGGCTCGATATGGATATCTGTTCCGTGCTGGCGGTGGCTGTTCTCTATGATAGCCGTAGCAAGCTTAACGATAGGAGCATTCTCGATACGCTCCTCGGACATATCCTTGAGTTCTTCGAGATCGAGCTCTTCTTCCTTCTCCTTGGTAGCCTCATCGGCGATGGCGTCTGTTTTTCCGGCAGAGTACATCTTACCGATAGACCTGTTGATAGCTGCCTTCGTGGAAAGAACAGGAACGATAGAGCAGCCGGTGATAACACGAAGATCCTCGAAAATGTAGAAGTTGATAGGATCGTTCGTAGCAACGGTAAGCCTCTTGCCGACCTTGTTAACAGCAACTACAGTATACTTTCTTGCAGTCGCCTCAGGGATCCTCTTTACAACATCGGGGATAAGCTCAGCCGCGTCAAGATCAACGAAAGGAACGTTAAGTCTTTCAGCAAGCACCTGAGCGAACTGAACATCGGAAACATATTTCAGATCGACGATAACGTCACCGAAAAGACGTCCCTTCTGTTCTTTCTGCTTCTGCAGGACGTCCTGAAGCTGTTCTTCAGTGATAAGTCCCTTCTGAACCAGATATTGACCTATTGGTCCGTTTCTCATATAAATTACTCCTGTCTCCGCAGTATTTAATATCGGTAGGCCTGCCTCTGCGGTCGGCAGACAAAAAATAAAAATACTCTATTGTAATTGAGCAAAAAACGTGCTATAATAGTTTCAGAAATTTAGATTGGGGGAAGTGTAATGACTCAATATCAGGTATACTGTATGATCATTTACATATTCGTATTTATTTTCGGAGCCTGCATAGGAAGCTTTCTGAACGTGTGCATCTACAGGCTGCCGATCGGAGAGAGCCTTATTAAAAGGAATTCTCACTGTATGACCTGCGGCACCGAGATCAGGAAGCGCGACCTTATCCCGATAATCAGCTGGTGCTGTCTGAGGGGAAAGTGTCACAGCTGCGGTGCGAGGATATCCCCGAGGTACACGGTCGTTGAAGCTATGAATGCCGTACTCTACGTGTTCATCTTCTGGAAGCTCAACGGTCTGGTAGTGCTTATGCCGTCGATACTCACCTGCCTGCTGTTTTCGGCGCTTATCGTAGTATTCTTTATGGACTGGGACACCCAGCTTATAAACAGCTTTGTGTGCCTGTTCATAGCGCTGCTGGGTATCGGTTCGATATTCCTTACGGATCCGTACACCGGTCTCACATTAAAGTCTCACATAATCGGAGCTTTCGCAGTGAGCGTACCGCTGCTCATCATCGCGCTCGCCTCAAAGGAGAGGGCAATGGGTCTCGGTGATGTTTACCTCATGGCAGCTGCAGGGCTTTTCCTCGGAACTCAGGGAGTGCTGGTAGCGCTCGCGATAGGCCTTATCACGGGAGCCGTTGGCGGTATGATAATGAAGCATTCAAGCGGCGATTCGCAGTTCGCATTCGGGCCGTTCCTCTCGGTAGGCATCGCGATAGCGGCGCTTTACGGTGAAGTTCTCGGCGATCTTTATATGGAATACACCGGAATAAACGAGCTGCTTGAAGATGCTCTTATGATGATCTAGCAGTAAAAAAATCAGGCCGTCCGCACAGGGCGGCTATTTTTTTGCTCTTATTTTGCTCAAAAGAACCTCTTGGGGTCTGCCCAAGGGGCTCTTTTCAGCAGACAGACATTGCTGCCTGTCTGTGAATTAACTTATCAGAAGTAGCTTCTGTTGATATTCTCAGCAGAAGAAAGCTCAACGCTCTGAATACCTACTGTCTCGTCCTCAAGAGTAAGAACAAACGTGATGTTTGAATCCTTAGCAATAGGATTATAGAACTGAGGTGTGAGAGTAATTGTATCGGTATTGTTACCTGCTACATACTTGAAGTTACCAGTGTTGTTGACCTTACCAGCCTTATCAAGATGTACAACAAGCTTGAAATCCTTGATCCATGTGTTGTCCTGATCTGTAGTAGGAACAACTGAAATGGTGTAATTCGTAGCATAAGGAACTTCGATGTACCACGGGGCGTGATCTAACTGCTGTCCCTTCTTAGCATATCCGCTGTTATTTACAACTGAGCTGATCGTCCAGCCGTTAACTTCGGCAGACTTCTCCTTGAATGTAGCAACGAATACACAGTCAGATGTTACTGCGAGTGTCGACATTTCAAGATCAGTACCTTCAAGAACAAACTTGTCAAATACGTGATCAGCGTCAGGTGCAGCAGGAGGATTTGCCGGATCAGGCCAAGCTGCAGTTGCGCCGTCGGAAACGTAGATCGTCTTTGTATCATCGATATTCGTACCGTCAGGCTTGAACTCTACCTTGTGCTTATCCTGAACGACTGATGTGAACGAGCAGTTGCCCGAGATCGTTATATCAGACGGACCCTTTGAGCTGTCGCCGTCATATGCCCAGCGAACGAACTCCTTATCTTCAGGTACGGTAGTATCGTTACCAGCTGTAGGCTTTGAATCCTCATAAACCTGAGTGATGAAGGAAGAACCGTCATAGCAGTTCCATGTTACCGTATACAGTGCCTTCGGTGTTTCAGGCTCATAAACGAGGGTGAACACAGTGTCATCACTGATAACTACACCAACAGCCGGGTCAACCTTCTGTCCGCCCTCTGTGAGCCAGTAGCCCTTCTTGTAGCCAGTGATCTCAGGAGGAGTCGGGAAAGACTTGAGAGTTGCGCCTGTCTTTACCTTTGTATCGCTCTGGTATGCAGCGCCGGGAGCTACAGGGTCTGAATTGGAACGTACCCACTTAACTGTGCAGTTAGTCTGCGAAGCAGATGATTCCTTCTTGTAGAAGATGTAGGTATAGGTGTTCTCATCACTTGAAACGTAATACTTCTTCTGACCATCAGTAGCATCAGCAGGTGCAGATGCGGGATAGATATCGGTAAGGTGCGAAAAATCCATAACGCCCCAGTCGCAGTCACAATGAAGCTTGAACTTATCGGAAGCATCAATGTTTACATTGATAAGGTCGATAGATGTGAGCTTCTTGAACTTTGACTTTTCAAATACATAGCCGCCGTTCTCAAACTTAGGAGAATAAGCCTGAACCTTCAGATAGAAAGCGTACTTAGGAACTGTCTGGCCTACTACCTCTTCGAGGTTATTCATGTTTGTGCTCTGCGTGATGATCTGATTGTCGATCATCTTGTCAGTGTTGTCAAACTGGTTGAACTCAAACTTGAACTTATCGTAGAAGTCTGTACCCTTGCAAACTACGGAATTGTTGAAATTGAAGCCGCCCTCATTGACCTTGGAGACCTTGATTACGCAGCCTGTTGCACCCATTCTGTTTGCAACGTTATCCTTAGTTGTAGGGGAATTTTTGAGGTTGGTACCTCTGAGGTTCCTGTTATCGAATACGAGGCAGTTTGTGAAGCTTACATCATAGTTGCCGAGCTTTCCTGCATCGGAAACGGTAGGAACACCGGGGAAGTTCTCAAGAATGAGAACGTTTGTAGCATATCTGAGCTCATCATCGATGTATTCGGCAACGCCTGAACCGATGACATTGGTGTGCATGGTGTCGTCAACATCGTTATAAACATCATTAGTAGGTCTGATGATGTTGAGTATAGCGCCCATTATGATGCCGAAGATCGCCATTACAACTACGAGCTCAACGAGGGTAAAACCTTTATTGTTCTTATTAAGTTTCATAAAGCACCCTCCTTTTTACGACCCGTAAAGGGCATCATAGTCAGCCTTGGAAACTACATCGCCGTCATCTGTGAAGTAGAAGTAGAAGTAGCCTGTGGGCTGATATGTGTCGTCGTATTCCATCCAGCTGGTATAGTTGCCTCTTGTAACAGGTATCGTATAGCCGCTGCCGTCTGTTATAGTGAACAGAACGTCGCTGGAGGTTGCCTGGAAGCCTGCGATATAGATGCTTCCTTCGGCAAGAGGTGCGAGCAGCTGAGGTCCGGCAATGCTGCCGAGTTCATTTGTGAATGTGCCGCCGTTGGTATCAGGCACGCTGATATCAAGGTCAAGCTCAGTACCGCTGAAATTGTATATCTTCAGGATATAGAAGCCGGTGCCTATGCTCGGAGTGATAGTAGCGGTCGAGTCATAAACGCTCTTCAGGGTCTTCAGCGTGTAATTTGCTTTTTTGTCTTTTTCACCTGTCGGCAAAGCTCTGTAGCCGTAGGTGATGGTATCAAGCTTATATGTGCCGAAGTCAGCCACAAGGTTGAATGTGTTTCCGCTTGCGCCTGCAGCACTGCTCATAAGCTTTGTTACCTTGATGTGGTTAGATGAGTATGAACCCGATGGGTTATAGGATTCTATTCTTGCAGCCTGTGCATACATCTCGCCTGATCTGAAATAGTTGTCTCTGTTCTGCCTTTTAGCAGCAACAGCTATCGAGACCAGCATTGCGGACATCGCACCGAGAAGAGCTATAGCGATAATACACTCAGCGAGCGTCATACCCTTTTTATTATGCTTGTTAAGCTTCATAAAAGCACTCTCCTCTCTTATTATTTATGATCGTATCTGTCAAGAGCAAATCCGTTTGCAGCAAGATCCTTACCGCCCTTTGCAGCTGCCATCAGTGATGTAGCCGAAGGCTTGGTGAATACGTAGTAAGCCTTGTTTGCGTTACCGAAGTTGCTGGCAGTTACAACGCCTATGTTGCAGACATTGAGGTTAACGGTAGATGCTGTACTTCCGTTTGAGTCTGTACAGTTAAGACCGTTCATTCCGTTTGTTGCGATATCAACTATGCCCTCAGGAGCATACCAGCAAGCCTGGAACATGGAGTTGTTCGTGCAGTGGAATTCTGCGTCCTTAGCCAGCAGGAAGAAGATATCAGCATGATCGGGCTTATACGAAAGATAGTCAGCGCCGCCCATCTCAGCTGTTACGCTGTCAACATCGGAAGGATTGAATACGAAGCCTGCCTTAGGTGTCTCATTGCCGTTCCAGCTCTGGCTGGTGAGAACAGAGCTGTCAAACATATTTACATAGGTATCAAAGTCAAGAACTCTCATAGTCTCGAAATTGTACTTAACACTGGTTGCACCTGCGTGCAGGCTCTTGCCGGTAACAGGGTCAGAACCGTTGAGCGTGATGCTGTCGCCGGAAGCAGATACGAAGTAGCAGTTATACTTACGGTCAACTGAAAGCGGAGTTACGCCGTCTTCATCGTAGGTAGTCTCCCACGAAGATCTGTTTCTTACAACGAACAGAGGTCTCCACTGAGCGCCCCAGCTAAGGCCGCCCTCAGGCATCTGGATAACAACGTCCTTAGTTGTATCATTTACATCGATGAGGACCTTGAGAAGTCCGTTGCCGTTAGTGTTGAAGTCAAAGTTATCTGCCCACTTGCAGCTTTCTGTTACGTGATACTTGAAGTATGCGCCGTCATAAAGGCCTGCGTCCTCAAAGTCCTTGATAGTCTTGGGGATGCCGCCGTTATAGAAAGCCTTGTAAGTAGAAGATATAGGAGTGAGAGTAGTATCTGTGCTCATGAAGAAGTCCTCAGGATAGTAGATATACTCGTCCATTCTCTCGCTGATCTCAGGCTTGGTGTCTCTGAGGGTGTTGTTAGGCATCGAACCATGCTCGGTGATACTTGTTGCGCCCTGAATGTTAGCCTTGCCTGTTATAGTTCCGCCGCAGATGACCTCACCGGTCACCTTCATAGGCTTATCTACCTTGAGGTCGCCCTCAACATAGAGGTTGCCGTTGATAGTAACATCAGACGGGTTGGTGCCGAAGAAATGTGCATTGCCCGCAGTGTTAGCGTCAGCACCCTTGTAGCAGTAGAAGTTACCGTACTGTACCATACCGTTTGCGCCGATCTCAGCGTTGCAGCAGTAGATATCGATATCGAATCCGCCTGTTCCGCCGATCTTGGACTGCTTTGCAGTACTGTTGAACTGAACTGTACCGTCAGTATTGATATAGTTATCATAGTTGGTCTGCTGCTTGATCATCGTGGTGCTCAGCCACAGCCAGTCATATATACCCTCGGATACAGTCATCGAAGAACCTGTTTCGCTGTCATAAAGAGCTGCTTTCAGAACAATGTTCGGGTTAGCAGAGCCCGGATACCATTTACCGTACATCGTGTAGGATCCGTATACGTTAGTATCGTTCCTGAAGCTGTACTCGATGGAAGATGTGTTATTCAGGCTGGCCATATCGCCGACAACGTTCAGGTTATCCCACTCGTGATTCTCAGAGCCGAGAAGCTCGATACAGTTTGTGAGATCCTTTGGCTTTCTCTTGCTGATAGTTGAGATATGAGCAGCTACCTGCTCGGTGTGGCCTGCATAGGTCGTCTTAGCGAGCACGATCAGGTTGGTATCACTGGTACCGTCCTGCATGATCGTCAGAGTAGTAGTTCCGAGCCTGTCGCCGGAACCGTCAGTTCCGTTGTAGGTCACGTTGATAGTTGTGCCCTTGCCGCCGTTTGCTGCAGCGAGGTTCTGAAGGTCCTGAATGGCCTTCTTCTGCTTTGCCGTAGCAATTGCGTCCGTCGGATCCGAAGGCGCAGCTGTGTCCTGCTTGATCTGAGCAACAAAGCTCTGAACAGTTGAGGACGCGGTCAGGTATGCCTGTTCCTTCTTGTAGTTCTCATTGGTCTGCGTCCTGTTAACGGAAACATAACCAACAACAGCAGTCAGAAGGATAAATACCAGCAGCAGCACACCTACAGCTGTGACCAGAACGACTCCGCGGCGGTTGACCTTTGTTTTCCTTACATTTTTGATCATTTTTACCACCTTTCCCTCATGGTCGTCGTTGTTTTCGTACACTTTAACTTTCACTTACTTAAATAAAAGTTTTAACATTAATATAACACCAATCGGCAGGAAAAGAATTTTGGATTTTCCTGCCAGATCAGTTAATTATCAGTTCGAGATCTTCTTCAGAACGATCATCTGAAGAGTCATGCTGCCGTGGATAGTAGGAGTCTCGTTATCATCCTTCTTAGCGTCCTCGTCATCAGCATTCTGCTCTGCGTCCTTCTTGCCTGTAACGTCGTCTATCATCAGGCTCTTGATGACCATGCTCTTCTCTCTGTTGGTAGTGAGGTTCTGAGCAAATACCTTAAGGCCATCATAAGTAGAATCGAATTCGCAGGTGATCTCATAGCAGCCGATAGCCTGAAGGCTAAGGGTCGTGGGGTCAGCAGCGGCAGTGGTATCTGTAGCGGTGGTGTCCTCATCGAGGGCAGTCGTATCACCGGCAGCCAGCTTGTCGTACTGGTCTATGCTTCTGTCGATATCGGTGTAGATGATATCGGATACATAGAGGTAAGGTGTAAGGATCGTGCTTCCGTAAGGAGTGATAGTGATCGAGTTAGGATCGATATCAACGCCGTCTGCGGAGAACAGTGTGGAAAGTGTATCCTGTACCTTATAGTTTGCCTGATAACCGTAGAAGTTATCTGTGATCTCTGTTGTTTTTGCCTTGATCTCTTTGATCTCGTTTTTAAGGTTTTGGTCCTTCTTATTCTTTTCCTTCAGGTCAGCAAGCTCGACCTTCTTGGACTCAAGTGTATCACTGGCTGTATTGCAAGCATCGATCGCAGGCTTAACGAAAAGCATGAAGCCCGCAATAAGGACAAGCAGTACGCAGAGTACTATCAATATGACTTTATCTCTATAATTCAGTTTCATTCTGTAGCCTCTCCTTTCAGATGCAGTGTCAGAGAATCAACAACGACCTTGTACTCAGCTTCGTCCTCATCGATCTTCCTGTTGTTGTCATCAACCTCCTCGACCTCCTGAACGGTGTAACCGCCGTAGGTTACCTCGTCCTCGAACAGACCGAGAGCAAGCAGGTTGTCAATAAGCTCAGTTATCTGATCAGGCTCGTCGACCTCAATGTTTGTAAGAATGAGGCTTGCGCTTGTGATATCGTAGTTTACACCCTCATAGGTGAAATCGCCGAAAGCTTCGTCGATCTTGTCCAGATTATCCTTCTTGATCTTAGGAAGAGATCTCAGTGCGGTATTGGCAGAATCAACATAATCGGCGTATGCCTGAAGGATATCCTTCTGCTCGTGAAGGATCTTGTTCTTCTTCTCAATAGCCTGCTCCTTAGCGATCTCCTTATCCTTGGTCTCAATGTCCTTCTCAATGGAGTTCTTTCTTACATTGAAGATAAGTGTTGCTGCTGCAACTATGATAGCAGCCGCTGCAACGAAAACGCCGCCTGTAACGAGCAGTGAGCCCACTCCCGACGAGCCGCCCTTACCTGTGGACTGGTCAACTTCGAGGAGGTTGATACGCTCTGTCTGCTTGTTTCTCTTATAGAGAGCACCGATAGCATTAGCGAACACGGTGAACTCAAAGTTCTCATAACCTGTGATCTGTGCAGGAACGCCGAGGACCGAAGCATGGATATCGAGTCCGTCGAGTGCGTCAACGAGCTTGATGTAGTCTTCGATGAAGCCGTAGAGTATAACGTTCTCAAGACCCGAGCCGCCTCTTGCCTTGTTGAACTGCTCCATTCTGAAGATGTTCTCGTTGATAGCCTCTGTTATGTAGTCGTCCTGATCATAGTCATCAGGAGAGATCGGTACATATCTTGCGAATGCCATCTGGCCGTTCTCGAACAGTGTAAGTCCGAGGAAGTTCTTGTCTATCTGGCAAACGAGAAGAGGCATCTTCTCGAGGTTCGACTTGTCAGCAAGAACGATTCTCGCGATGGAGTTACATCCGATGTTAACGGATCTGAGCGTCATGCTCATGATGTTGAACAGCTTTCTGTAGCTCTCAACTATAGAGCTCGGGCACGCGGTAGCGAGCACCTTAACAGCTCCGGGATTATCCTCTCCTGCCTCACCTACAACAGTATACGAGATCGAATAATCATCTGTGATTCCCATTTCCTGGCTCATGTGGTTCTGAACCATCATCAGGAACTCATTTCCTCTTGCCTTCGGAACTACAAGCTCCTTGAAAACGATCGAGCTTGAAGAGAAAGTAACGATCGCATCCTTGTCGAGCATATCCTCGGCCTTGATGTTTGTAAGGAGGAAGTCAGCCAGACCCGAAAGGTTGATGACCTCTCCGTTGAGGATCATATCCTCAGGTACCTCTACAGAAAGCGATCTTTCGATCCTTATCTTGTTAGAGGAGTTATCACCTTTAACAATATTGATTTGCCTATCAGAAATATCAAATGATAGCATTTAAAAATTCACCTCTGCATTTTATTTTTATTTTTTCAGTGCATGAGCTGTCTTTCTCACAGCTCCTGCGCCGATGATCAGCATTAACGAGCTTATCAGTTCTCCAGACCTTCCAGTGAGCCATACAGCAGCGGGAAGATACCTGCGAGACAAAGTCCGATCGCCGCACCCATGAACACGATGAGCAGCGGTTCGAGCAGTCCGACCAGTCTGGTAACGGCCGCGTCTGCTTCTTCCTCATAGTAGTCAGCGGTCTTCTCAAGGATCTCATCAAGAGCACCCGACTCCTCGCCGACGTATATGATAGAGGTAAACATACCCTCAAATATTTCTGTTTTTGCAAGCGACTGCGAAAGCGGTGAGCCCTGCTTAACTTCGTCAACTACCTGAATGAACATCTTGTCAACGTAGCTGTTCTGCAGGATCTTTGAAGAACGCTCAAGACACTCGACCATCGGGATACCGCTGGAATAAAGCGAAGAAAGAGTTCTTGCAAATCTGCCTTCGTAGATCTTGACCATAAGCTTGCCGACAGGCGGCATCTTGATCTTTGCGTAGTCGTACTTCATTCTTACTGACGGCACCTTCATCGCATAGATCCATGCGCCTATCAGGAAGATAACAACGCCGAGCACAATGTACCATCTTGCCTTGAAGAAGTCAGAGAATGCGAACAGCGCCTTGGAAAGCGCAGGCATCTTTTCTTCTTCCATAAGGCCTGCGAATATAGGCATGATGAACGTAAACATACCTATTACCATCGCAACGCAGAGGATACCCAGGATTATAGGGTATGTCATAGCGCTCTTTACCTTGTTGTTCAGTTTGTTTGAATTAGCGTAGTAGTCACTCAGTCTCTGAAGAGTGATATCAAGGTTACCTGACATCTCACCGGCATCTACCATTGAGATGAAGAAATCCGGGAAGCAGCCCTTCTTCTGCTCGAGAGCTCCCGAGAAGCTGTCACCCTTCTGAACGTTGTCGTAAACCTCTCGCCATACTATCTTGGCGCCCTTGTTCTCTTCCTCTTTATAGAGGATATCAAGTGCCTTAACTATAGTCAGACCCGAAGTCATCATAGCCGCCAGCTGTCTGCAGCAGTAGGCCATCTCTTTCGTGTCAAACTTGTGCGCTGACTTTTTCGTCGAGCCAAGCGCAGCTGAACTGCTGACCAGGAACAGACCCTGTTCGTGGATCTTTTCCCGCAGTTCCTGTTCGTCCTCGGCTTCATAGATGCCTTTGATAGTCTTTCCCGAGGTATCCTTGGCAACGTAGGAAAACTTTTTCATATATGTATACACACCTCCGATTGGTTATACATTCGATGAGAAAAATTTCACAGAGCTCTCACAAAACGTATTTTTATAATTATAACATCATTTTCATTTTTTCGCAAGGGCAAAACTGCCATTTTTACTTTTTTAGTCCACAAAAAATCGTCACATTTTTTATGAGTTTTGTACAAATATGATAATTTCGTTAACTTTTTTATCATTTTTACCAAAGAAATCCTGTCACTCATCCCACGGATCTGGGTCATCATCGTCTTCATCGTCCTCGTCCGGCAGCTCAGGTGCGGGCGGTTCATGCATACGCCTGAGGATAACAGGGTGCTTTTTAACATAGAGCCGAAACGATATGATATATGCCGCGAGGCAGATCAGCAGCGTTGCGCCCATACCCACCAGCACGCTGACGGTATAAGCCATGTCAAAATTGCGGCGTATCCATTCCGACGGATAATAAAGCACCAGATAGAACACCTTTCCCTTGCCCTCGGCATTGAACGAATCAAAGAAGATAGCCGGGATAAAATATGCAAACATCATCAGAAGAAGAACTGTCGTTATGGTCACGCTGCTCCATTCCTCATAGGCTGCGTGGATCTTGCCGTCATTGTAAAAAACACGTACCATTATAATAGTACATATAATAAAGGCGATAATGCTCTCATTGCTCTGATCTATAAGAACATTCTTCACACTCATCCACGAGCCGGGCATAAGGTTGCAAAGAGACGGAAACAGTATGACTCCGACGAATGCGCCGAACAGGCAAAGGAGCAGCATAAGCCCTATCCTTGCAAGAATATACAGCAGAAGTTTTAAAGAATCCATAGTACCTCCTGTTTTCAGCTTCCTACAGCCGAGATCATCATTTGCGTCAGCTCACGCAGCTGCCTGTGTTCGGGGCGCGAGAGCTTCGGGTCTGTATCTATGAGCTCCTGTGCTGCCAGAGAAGCTCTGTTCATGACCTCGGTATCCTCAGACATACTGGCTATTTTCAGCTCGGGCAGGCCGTGCTGCCTTCTGCCGAAGAAGTCACCGGGGCCTCTCAGCTTCAGATCCTCCTCGGATATCCTGAAGCCGTCATTGGTGTTTGAAAGGATCTTCAGCCTTTTAACTACGTCCTCGCTCACGTTGTCCGTTATGAGAACGCAGCTGGATTTATGCTCTCCCCTGCCGACACGCCCTCTCAGCTGGTGAAGCTGCGACAGGCCGAAACGGTCGGCATTCTCTATCACCATTATGGCGGCATTCGGCACATCAACGCCGACCTCTACCACCGTGGTGGATACGAGCAGATCGACCTTATGCTCATAGAAGTCGGTCATAACGGCTTCTTTGTCTGCGGCGCTGAGCCTGCCGTGCAGAAGGCCGACGCGGTAATCACGAAATTCCCCGTTGGCAAGCTTTTCGGCATAATCCTTGACGCTCTGGAGATCACTGTCATTATCCTCTATCATCGCACAGACGATGTAGCCCTGTCTGTCAGCGTCAAGGTGTTGCTTTATATAATTGTATACGCGCGGTCTCATTTTGCCTGTTACGGCATAGGTCTCGACCTTTTGCCTGCCGGCCGGCAGCTCATCAAGTACGGAGATATCAAGGTCTCCGTATATCATAAGGGCGAGAGTGCGCGGTATCGGTGTTGCTGACATTACGAGCTTGTGAGGGTCATTGCCCTTTGATGCCAGAGCGTCTCTCTGCCCCACGCCGAAGCGGTGCTGCTCATCGGTTATCACAAGAGCAAGGCTTTTAAACTGCGCAGACTGCTGCACCAAAGCGTGAGTGCCCACTGCAACGCTGTATTCGCCTGCCGCAAGGGCTGCCTTAGTCGCTTCCTTTTTCTTCTTTGAGAGGGAGCCCGTAAGCAGGCAGACTTTTATGCCCAAAGGCTCAAGGAAGGACTTTATAGTTTCAAAATGCTGGTTTGCAAGTATCTCAGTTGGAGCCATAAGGGCTGTCTGGCAGCCGTTTTTAGCCGTCACATAGGCCAGAGCCGCAGCAACTGCCGTTTTTCCGGAGCCAACATCGCCCTGCAGGAGCCTGTTCATCGGCACATCTCCCGACATATCGCGCGAGCACTCCTCGACCGCCCTGAGCTGGCAGCCCGTAGGCGTGAACGGGAGAGAATCATAAAACGGCTTCATATCAGGCTTTTTGAGCGGTGTTCCGCCCTTCTGGCGGTTTCTTACCCTCATAAGCAGCATCGAGAGCCTGAGCGTCAGGAACTCATCGAACACAAGCCTTTTTTTGGCAGTTTCATAGGAATAGCTGTCCTTCGGGAAGTGAATATTCTCATATGCAAAGGCAAGTGAGCAGAGCCCCTCTTTTTTGGTTATGCTATCGGGTACGGGCTCATAGATAGCCGCATCAAGGTGGGCAAGGGCGTTGCGGACAGCATTTCTCACCATGAGCTGGGACAGTCCCTCTGTAAGGTGATAGACAGGCTGTATCTTCTCATCGGTGTCGGCATCGAACACCATGGGGGAATTCATCTCCTTGCGGAGCATACTGCCCGTGATCTTGCCGAGGAAAAGATATTCCTCGTCCTCACGCAGCTTATCATATAGGTATTCATTATTATATATAGTTACTACAAGGTCGGCCGTTTCGTCGGTAACTGCGGCGCGGTAGATAGTCATTCCTTTTCTTATACGTGCAGGGGGGAGCTTTTTGAACACTCTGCCCACGACAAGAGACTGCTCGTTCGGGGGAGCCTCAACAATGGTGACAGGGTCGGTCAGGTCGAGATACGACCTCGGATAAAAGCAAAGGAGGTCATAAACCGTTTTAACGCCAAGCTTTTCAAACCGCTCAGCCCTTTTCGGTCCCACGCCTTTAAGATAAACTATAGGCTTCAGTAACTCTTTCACGCAGGCACCCCATTTCATACTTACTCATATTAATTATAGCATAACGCGCAAAAAAAGTAAAGCCCCTGCACCGCCTCACTACCCCTATTTCAGTAGCCGCGTGGCAAGCACTGGCCTGAATTTTAATAAAAAATCATTCCCGCTGCTTTACATTTGCTGAATCTTATGCTATAATAACGGTATATCATTCTGAAAGGAGAATTTATATGAGAGCAGTAGTAACTGTTATCGGAAAGGACGCGGTAGGCATACTTGCAAAGGTAAGCACCTGCTGCGCTGAATATAATGCAAATGTTATCGAGGTGACACAGTCTGTCATTGAGGATATTTTCGCTATGATAATGCTGGTGGACGTATCAAAGCTGAACGTTGACTTTGCCGTAATGGCTGACGCGCTGACAGCTAAGGGCGAAAATGAATGGGGTCTTAAAGTCCTCGTTATGCACGAAGACATCTTCAACTGTATGCACCACTTATAAGTGCTCGCCGGTGCTCGCCGCACGGCTGATTCACGCCGCACTTTTGCTTTGGATTTTACTTAGTGGTCGCACCTAAAAAATAGATATTCAATGTTCGCGCAGCGTTACAGTTTAATATCTTAAAACAAAATTTACACCCTCCCCTCCGCGGGAGGGCACACAGATTAGCCGCACCCAACTACTGAAAGCTGGGTGGGGGAGGTAAGAAAAATGATAAATCAATATGACATATTGGAAACTATCCGAATGATACAGGACGAGTGCCTTGATATCAGGACGATAACAATGGGAATATCTCTTCTCGACTGCGTAGACCCCGATATAGACAAGGCCTGCAAAAAGGTGTATGACAAGATAACACTGAAAGCTAAGGATCTTGTAAAGGTCGGTGAGCAGATAGAGAAGGAGCTCGGTATCCCGATCATCAACAAGAGGATATCCGTAACGCCGATAGCTATCATCTCAGCTGCGTGCAAGTGCTCGCCCGTGCCGTTTGCAAAGGCTATGGACGAGGCTGCCAAGGCAGTGGGAGTAAACCTCATCGGCGGTTACACTGCACTGGTGCAGAAGGGCTTTTCAGAGGGCGACTTAGAACTTATAGAATCTATCCCCGAAGCGCTTGCAAGCACAGAAAGAGTATGCTCTTCCGTGAACATAGGCTCTACCAAAACAGGTATAAACCTTGATGCCTGCAAGATAATGGGCAGGATAATCAAGCAGTGTGCCGAGGTAACTGTCGATCAGGCCTGCTTCGGTGCGGCAAAGCTCGTGGTGTTCTGCAATTCCGTTGAGGACAACCCGTTCATGGCAGGCGCTTACCACGGCGTCGGCGAGCCCGACTGCATGATAAACGTCGGAGTATCAGGCCCCGGTGTTGTTAGGGCAGCTCTGAGAAAGTACCCCGATGCTGACATAACCAAAATATCCGACGTTATAAAGACAATATCCTACAAGATAACAAGAGTGGGTCAGCTCGTCGGCCAGAAGGCTTCCGAGAGACTGGGAGTTCCATTCGGCATAGTTGACCTGTCACTTGCGCCAACACCTGCAGTCGGCGATTCTGTCGCTCATATCCTTGAAGAGATCGGCCTTGAACGCTGCGGCACCCACGGCACTACCGCTTGCCTTGCGCTGCTCAATGATGCCGTTAAGAAGGGCGGAGTTATGGCCTGCTCACGTATCGGCGGTCTTTCGGGCGCATTCATACCCGTATCAGAGGACGCCGGCATGATAGATGCTGCCGAGGCAGGAACGCTCTGCCTTGATAAGCTTGAAGCTATGACTGCTGTCTGCTCGGTAGGCCTTGATATGATCTGTGTTCCCGGTGACACTGAGCCCGACACCATAGCCGCTATCATTGCTGATGAGGCAGCTATAGGCATGGTGAACACGAAGACCACTGCTGTCAGGATAATACCTGCTATCGGCAAGCAGGTCGGAGAGTCGCTCGACTGGGGCGGCCTGTTCGGAAAAGGCCCGATAATGCCGCTGCACACAGAGAGCTCATCAAAGTTTATAAACAGAGGCGGTCAGATACCGGCGCCGCTCCACTCACTTAAAAACTAACGGAGGTAACCTATGTCAGACATAACGATACTTGGCTCGGGAGGATTCGGGCTTGCGCTCGCTATAATGGCTGATAATGCAGGCCACAAGGTTACGGTATGGTCAGCCTTCAGCGATGAGATAGAGACCATCAGGCGTACAGGCCAGCTGAAAGCAAAGCTGCCCGGCGTTACGGTAAACAAAACGATAGAGCTCACAACTGATATCTCCTGCGTAAAGGGTAAGGATATCGTTATTCTCGGTATCCCCTCACCTTTTCTCAGAAGTGTCTGCGAGCAGGCTGCACCCTTTATCGAGGACAAGACCATAGTTGTGAACACTGCAAAGGGTCTTGAAACGGGTTCTCTCAAAACGATGTGTCAGGTGGCTAAGGAATGCTTCCCGAACAATCATGTTGCGGTGCTTACCGGGCCCTCTCACGCGGAGGAGGTAGCAAGGGGTATGCCGACGACGATCGTTACCTCATCTGACAGCCGCGAGGTATCATATTATATACAGTCAACTCTGTCAAACCAGACGTTCAGAGTTTATGTGAACGATGACGAGATAGGCAGCGAGATAGGCGGCACAATGAAAAACATTATCGCTCTTGCGGCCGGAGTATGTGACGGTCTCGGCTATGGCGACAACACCAAGGCTGCCCTTATGACAAGGGGCATCTACGAGATATCGCGGCTGGGCGCTGCAATGGGCGCTCAGGAGGAGACCTTCAACGGGCTGAGCGGCATCGGAGACCTGATAGTTACCTGCTGCTCCATGCATTCAAGGAACCGCCGTGCAGGGATACTTATCGGCAAGGGCACAGACCCCGAAGAGGCTGTGCGTCAGGTCGGAACTGTTGAAGGGTATATCTGCACGAAGAACGCAAGAGAGCTCGCAAAAAAGCTAGGTATCGAAATGCCTATCACTGAGGAGCTTGCAAGGATACTTTTTGACGGAGCACCTGCTAAGGAAGCGCTTAAAAACCTTATGGGCAGGCCGCCTAAGAACGAAACTGAGCATGAGTTTTTGTCATAAAAAATGCCCCCGAAAGATCGGGGGTATTTTTATGCGATATTTTACTGTACATTTTTTGGTACTAATATGCTCTTGAAGTCACTTTTACCGCCGTTTAAAACCGCAACGTCTACATATTTATCGCCGTCATAATAACGGTATTTTGCCCTCGGGGTATAGGTCCACAGCGTCCAGTCGATATCTTTATCAGGCTCTGTGAAGACGCTGTCTATCCATATCGGGCAGCCCTCAAATTCATCGTAAGGCAGGATAAGCTGTCTGTATTCGGCCTCGCGGCACAATAGCACCGGCTTCACACCGTACTGCGACTCTATCTCCTGAACATACTCTTTGAGGTTCTCGACAGAGTTTTCTATATCCGGCGTTATGAGCCTGTCAAGGCCGCTGTATTCTACCTCGACGGCAGGTATCAGCCTACCGATCATATTCTGCCCGACAATGTCTATGAAATGCTCCGCCTGAGCTCTGCCGTTCTGCTTCGGCTCAAATATATGAAGATAGCCGAGCGGCAGGTCGGTGGGCTCACCGTTTTTACGGTTGTATTCAAAGCACTCGTCAACATAGCTCTTGCCCTTGGTAGCGGTTATATAGGCAAACTGTATATTCTGCTGAGAGAATGCCTGCCACCCTATTTTGCCCATATCGGCATCTATTATCGGGCCGCGGTAAGGATAATCGCGCTTTCTGGGCTCATTGAACCATATATAGCCCGTGTAAAGCAGCGCACCTGTCATCACTGCCAGCAGCACAAGGCACAGCACCGTCAGCCTTATCACTAATCGGGCGGTCCTTCGTCTGCGGCGGTCTTTTTTATATTCAAGCTCCTCGTCATATTCATCATAGTTTGAATAATCCTCGGCTATGCCTTCGGGGAACTCATCATCTATTCTTCGGCGCGCATCACGGTCAAGTCTGATTTTTCTGCTCATTGCACAGCTTCTTTTTCCTTATTATCAGCATTGATAAGGTCGTAAAAATTATACTCGTCAAGCTTATTTCTTACAAGGTCGCTTACCTCTGCGAACGCCTTGCGGCAGCTGCACTCATCAGCCGCGCCCTGACTGCACTCACATTCGGGTGCTAAGCAGCGCGAGAAATAATACGGCCCTTCGATAGCCTCTATCACCATTCTCAGAGTAATATCCTCAGGCTTCTTATCAATTATGTAGCCGCCCCTTGTTCCCTTGAAGGACTTTACCAGCCCTGCACCGACAAGCTTTCTGAGTATCTTCAGAGTGAATCTCAGAGTTACGGCAGCCTCCTCGGAAATGCTCTTGGCATCGGTCTTGACGCCCTTTCTGCACAGCACCGAGGTTATCCTGACCGCATAATCGGTCTCAAGTGTAATAAACATTGCTCCTCCTTGAGATCAGTCGAGATAATCTCTTACCTTGTTGCTCCTGTTCGGGTGACGAAGCTTTCTGAGCGCCTTTGCCTCTATCTGGCGTATACGCTCACGGGTAACATTGAATTCCTGTCCGACCTCTTCAAGAGTTCTCGAACGGCCGTCCTCCAGACCGAAGCGGAGCCTTAGCACCTTCTCCTCTCTGTCAGTAAGGGTAGAGAGCACCTGATTTATCTGCTCCTTCAGAAGCACCAGTGATGCAGCCTCAGCAGGTGCAGGCGCATCGTCATCTGGAATGAAGTCACCTAAGTGAGAATCCTCCTCCTCACCGATAGGAGTCTCCAGCGATACAGGATCCTGCGCTATACGCATGATCTCTCTTACTCTCTCCACGCTCATATCGAGCTCCTCAGCTATCTCCTCGGGAGACGGGTCATGGCCGTTCTTGTGGAGAAGCTGTGATGAAGCCTTCTTTACCTTTGTTATGGTCTCCACCATATGCACGGGTATACGGATAGTTCTTGCCTGATCGGCTATCGCCCTGGTGATGGCCTGTCTTATCCACCATGTCGCATAGGTCGAGAACTTGAAACCCTTGGTATAATCGAACTTCTCGACTGCCTTTATAAGACCCATATTGCCCTCCTGGATAAGATCGAGGAAGGAAAGGCCTCTGCCGACATATCTCTTTGCGATAGAGACAACGAGCCTGAGGTTAGCCTCAGCAAGTCTTTTTCTTGCCTTTTTGGCCTCTGCCTCATTGCCGCTGGACATCTGCTCGGCGAGCTGTATCTCCTCTTCCGATGTGAGCAGCGGAACACGGCCGATCTCCTTGAGATAGATCTTTACGGGATCGTCCATAGCTATACCGTCGGTAGACAGCGATATATCCACACCGTCCTGATCGAGCTCGTCCTCAGGATTTACGAGAACGAGAGTATCATCGACCGTTACATCGTCGATGATCTCGATATTGTTTGCAGCGCAGGCATCGTAGAAGCTGTCCATCTGCTCAACATCAAAGTCAAGCTTTTCGAGAGCGTCTGTGATCTCCTTAGTCGTCAGCTTACCGGTCTGCTTGCCGTGCTGCATCAGGTTATCCATTATTGATGATTTCTTTTCGCTCATTTGCATTACCCCCATAGTGAATTGGAATTTATACTGTCAACGCTTTTTGCGGTCTCTCAGTTTTTTAATATTATCAAAGAACGCCTCATTGTTCTTATCGTCGGAATAATCAGCCGTGCCGGTGCTGCCGTTATATTCAAGCAGCGCAGCGATATAATCCTCGGCCACCTGCTCGCTCACCTCAAGCTTTGAATAGTGGTCGAGCATCGCTGTTAGCTTTCCCACCTCATCGGGCGAAAATTCATCATTGAACGATGATACCGACGAATCAAGGTCTTTGGTTATCTTATCGGTAAGGCTTTTGTAAAGTCTCCTGTTGAAGTCCGTGACGAAGCGCTCGGGCGGAAGCCTTTTGAGGATATCGCCGCACTTGTCCTTGTTCATATATATATAGTATATGAGCCCTTCCTCGCAGGCTGTCTCCTTGCGGTGGCGGTGAGCCTCGGGGTTTATATCGTCCCTCTTAAAGTTCGAGAAGGTGGCCGTCCGGTTCCAGTCGCGCTTTCTCTCGGCTCTGGTGTTTCTGCGCATAAGGGAATCGAGCTCGCTTTTTATAATGCTGCGGTTTATCTCGGTCTCCTTTTCTATCCTTGCGATATAGACCTCTCTCTGTGCCGGCGATGAAAGCTCAGCCAGCACCTTGCAGGCGTCCTTGATATATTCATATCTTCCTGCTTCAGTATCAAGATCCTTGCCGTCCTTACAGATATCGAGCCTGAACAGCACTGCGTCCTCGGAGCCCTTTATCAGGTGTCTGAAATGGTCGGGGCCGAACTTGTTTATGTACTCATCGGGATCCTTGGCGCCGTTCATTTTTATAACGCTCGTTTTAAGCCCCGTCTCCGAGATCAGCCTTATCGCCTTCTGGGTCGCCTTCTGGCCTGCTTCGTCGCTGTCATAGCAGATCACGACGCTGTCAGCATAGTTTGAGATTATCTTCACCTGCTGAGGAGTAAGGGCAGTTCCGCATGAGGCAACTGCATTTTCAAACCCTGCCTGATTGAGCGAGATAACATCGAGGTTACCCTCACACAGAAGGATCTGCTTGTCCTTGACGCAGGCGTTTTTGGCAAAGTTCATCGAGAAAAGGTATCTCTCTTTATTATATACAGCCGTATCTTTGGAGTTTAAATACTTTCTCTTGTCATCGGGCGAAAGGGCACGGCCGCCGAAGCCGACTATATGCCCAGCCAGATCGAAGAACGGGAACATTGCCCTGTTCACAAAGAAGTCAAACGTATTCTTTGAATTGTTCCTCGAATTTGTTATGAGCGACCCTTTCAGGAGCTCGTCCTCGTTAAAGCCCTCAGCCAGCATATGGCTTTTAAGCTCTGACCAGCTGTTTGGCGCAAAGCCCATTCCGTATTTTTTGATGGTCTCGGGCCTTAATCTTCGTTTGTTTATAAGATATGCAAGGCACTCTCTGCCCTCAGGGGATCGCAGCTTATCGTAGAAAAACCTCGCTGCGGTCTTGTTCATCTCATATATCCTCTTGCGGATATCCTGTCCCCTGTCTGCAAAGGCGGTATCCTGCGGCAGCGGCAGGCCTCCCCTCTCGGCAAGAAGCTTTACTGCCTCCCAGTAATCAAGGTTGTTGTATTTCATCGTAAAGGTGATGACATCACCGCCGGCACCGCAGCCGAAGCAGTGAAAATACTCCTGATCCGGGTGGATATAGCAGGAGGGCGTTTTCTCATTGTGGAACGGGCAAAGGCAGACAAAGTCTCTGCCTGAGCGCCTGAGAGATACATAGCTCCCCATGACCTCATCTATCGGGTTGGCAGCTTTAAGCCGCTCTATAAAATCTACGGGTAATGGCAAAAAGTTCACCGCCTCATTTTCAATAGCCTGCCCAGCCCTTAGGAATGAACAGCTCCTTGAAGGTCTCCACCGCAAAGCCGTCCGTCATTCCTGCGATATAGTCGCACACGGCTCTGTCGGTACCGTAATTGTAAGCGAGATTAAGATATTCGGCAGGCAGCTTTTCTATATGCCCCTGATAATACTCATAAAGCTTTATTATCATTGCCTTGGCCTTAGCCTCTTCGCTTTTGCATTTTGGGTTGAAATATACGCTGTCAAACATAAATTTATGCAGAGTATCAAAGGCTATCTCTATCTCGGCTGACATTCCTATCTCGTCAGCGCCGTGCAGGATAACATCTTTGACAAGGGTAGCTATCCTCTCGGACTTTGAGTTCCCGAGGATATCCCTTATCTCTTTCGGGATATCTTCCTCGGTAAGTATGCCTGCTCTGATAGAATCGTCTATATCATGATTTATATAGGCTATCACGTCAGCCTTCCTGACAACACAGCCCTCTTTTGTATCGGCAGTCATATTCGTGTGCTTCAGTATGCCGTCGCGCACCTCATATGTAAGGTTCAGTCCCTTGCCGTCCTTCTCTATAAGGTCTACCACGCGCAGGCCCTGCTCATAGTGATGAAAGCCGTCAGGGTTCAGCTCATTAAGGGTTCTCTCGCCTGCATGGCCGAACGGTGTATGCCCGAGGTCGTGACCCAGAGCTATCGCCTCGGTAAGGTCTTCGTTCAGAAGAAGCCCCCGTGAGATCGTCCTCGCTATCTGGCTCACCTCAAGGGTGTGAGTAAGCCTCGTTCTGTAATGGTCACCGGCAGGAGAAAGAAACACCTGTGTCTTATGCTTCAGGCGCCTGAAAGCGTTTGAATGGAGTATCCTGTCGCGGTCACGCTGAAAATCCGTCCTGACCTCGTCAGGCTCCTCGGGGCGCTCTCTGCCCTTTGATGAAAAGGACGACTGTGCCTGCTCACACAGCATGATCTTCTCATACTGCATCAGTTTCTCCTTCGCTTCAAACATAAGCTCCCTCCTCTGCACACACTGCTTATATATACCGAAATTCTATTCAAAAACCCTCTTTTTTTAAAAATCTTTGTAGTTTATCACAAATTTTCGCCAAAATCGGCAGTCAATCCTGTCGTTTCTGACAATTCCACACTGCCATTTGAAGCATTCGTAAGCTGTTCTTTGAGCTCCTCGCAGACCTCTCTTCTCACCAGTAGGCTCATGTTCACAACATCTGCAAAATCTTCCTTTTCCGTTATCACCTTAAATGCAGGCAGAAGATAGCTCACCTTGCCGTAAAGGGTATAGTCTACCGAGAACTCAAGGCGTGAGCAGTCGCACATATACATTTTTTTCGCATTAGAAACGGCCTCAGCGCAGGCAGTAGAATACGCCCTGACAAGCCCGTTCGCGCCGAGGAGTATCCCTCCGAAATAGCGCGTCACCACAACGCAGACATCGGTCAGCCCCTGCTTTCTCAGCACATCGAGCACCGGCATACCGCCTGTACCCTGCGGTTCGCCGTCATCACTGTATCTGGTTATGTTGCCGTCACGCACGATATAGGCATAGACGTTGTGTCTCGCCTTGCGGTTCTCAGCCTTTATCCGTTCAACGAAGGCGGCGGCTTCCTCGCCGGTCTTCACTGGGGCGATATGCCCTATAAAATCCGAACGCTTTTCGGTGTAGGTGCCCTCCGCCTCTTCATAGATCGTTACATAGTTCATAGTTTTTCCTCTTATCAGATATGATGAAAGAAAAGGTCTGCAAAAACTGCCCTCAGGCGGTTGAATGAAAAGTCAAGAAATTCGAGCCTGTCGCTCATCTGTTCAAGCTCCTTCGGCGTTACCAGCCTGAAGTCCACGGTCTCGCCCTCCTGCAGAACTATATCCTCCGCCGAGAAGTCGCCCTCATAAAGATAAAAGTTATGCACACAGCCCGAGCGCTCCCTGATTATCTGTCCGAAATAGCGAAGCTCGGAAGGTGCGGCTTTAAGGCCTGTCTCCTCAAAAAGCTCTCTCACTGCACCGTCAAGCGGTATCTCACCGGAAACCACAGAACCGCCCGACACCTCCCACCAGCCGCCGTAGGGCTTGTCGGGGTGGCGCTGAGTAATAAGTATCTTCCCCTCTTTGTTGATACAGAGGATATTCACGACATAGTGAAACCTCCCCTCAGGCAGGGGCACTCTGTCTCTTCTCTCCCATTTTTCACCCGTGGGGGTCAGGTCTCTGTCATAAAGGTCTAAATATTCGGGCATAAGCTCACCTCATATAAGTAAAAAAAGAGAACGGTTTTTGCCGTTCTCTCTACGATCAGTCAAGATTGAATCTCTTCTTGAATCTGTCTACACGTCCGCCGGTGTCAACAAGCTTCTGCTTGCCTGTAAAGAACGGGTGGCACTTCGAGCAGATCTCGACCTTGATATCCTTCTTTGTAGAACGAGTCTTGATAACATTACCGCAAGCGCAGGTGATAGTTGTCTCCTCGTATACAGGATGAATTCCTTCTCTCATCTTTAGCTCCTCCTTCCAAACCAAATGTTATGACTCATAGAAGCCCATCATTTCAGTTTAGACAGTAGTTCTATGCAGCGTTTTAAATAAAGTTGATACAATCAACTTATGTATTATATCACAGTGCTTTGGTTTTGTCAAGCGCTTAACATTTTATTTACAATTTCAGCTCTCTGCGAACTGAGAATTATAAAGCTCTGCATAAAAGCCGTTTTTGTTTATAAGCTCTGTATGCCTGCCCTGCTCGATTATATGCCCGTCACGCATAACTATGATAGTATCTGCATTTCTGATAGTTGATAGCCTGTGCGCTATGATAAAGCTTGTCCTGCCCTTCATCATCTTCTCAAACGCCCTCTGGATACGTATCTCTGTTCTTGTATCTATCGACGAAGTCGCCTCATCAAGTATCAGCATAGGCGGCAGACAAAGCATCACCCTTGCTATGCACAAAAGCTGCTTCTGCCCCTGAGATATAGACGCAAACGCATCTGATACCACAGTATCATATCCCTTTGGCAGACGCTTGATAAAGCTGTGGCAGTGTGCGGCCTTAGCGGCGGCTATCATCTGTTCATCTGTCGCATCGGGCATTGCGTAGCAGATGTTTTCTCTTATGGTGCCGGTTTTCAGCCATGTATCCTGCAGCACCATGCCGTACATAGAGCGCATAGAGTTTCTTGTGCACTGTTTTATCGGCACCTCACTAATGCTTATCTGTCCGCTGTCGGCATCGTAAAAGCGCATGAGCAGGTTTATCATCGTCGTCTTGCCGCAGCCTGTGGGACCCACTATAGCTATCCTCTGCCCCTGCTTAACGTGCAGGTCAAAGTCTTCGATGAGCTTTACCTTGGGGTCATAGCTGAAATATACGTGATCTATATCTACCGTGCCGTCGACCTCGGTGAGAACTTTTGCATCACTGCCGTCAGGCTTTTCCTCTTCGAGCTCTATCAGCTCAAACACTCTTCTTGCAGAAGCGAGTGCGCTCTGGAGCTCAGTTATAACGCCCGAGATCTCATTGAACGGCTTTGTATACTGGTTTGCGTAGGTAAGAAAGCTCGTAAGGTTTCCGACGGTGAAGCCGCCGCCGATGACCGACATCGCACCGATAATGCCTACAGACGTATATACCAGCCCGTTTATAAATCTTGTAGTCGGGTTTGTGAGAGAGGAGAAAAACGTTGCCCTGACGCCTATCTTCTGGAGCTTCAGGTTCAGCTGTTCAAACTGCTCCTCGCTTTTTTCCTCATAGCAGAAGGCTGCCACGGTCTTGCTGTTGCCGGTCATCTCCTCAACAAGAGAGGTAAGCTCTCCCCTGACGACTGACTGCTCATGGAAAAGCCTGAACGTGTTGCCTGCTATGAACCTTGCCGCAAACAGCGACAGCGGCGTTATCACAACAACAACCAGCGCTATCTTCACGTTTATCGAAAGCATAAAGATAAGTGTACCAAAAATTGTACAGATACCTGTGAACAGCTGTGAAAACCCCATAAGAAGGCCGTCAGATATCTGCTCGACATCTGTGATTATGCGGCTGATGATATCTCCGTGGGGCTGTGAATCGATATAGGAAAGAGGAAGCCTGTGGAGCTTGTTGTAAGCGTCCTCGCGCACACGCTGAACTACCATATAGGTTATCCTGTTGGTGCAAAGGGCCATAAGCCACTGGGATATGCACGTAATAACGGCAACTATACCGAGCTTTACAAGTATCACTCCGAGGGCGTTGAAGTCAACATTCCCCTTTCCGATGACCTTATCCACAGCATCGCCTATAAGTATCGGCGCATAAAGCGTAGCTGCGACAGATATCACCGAGAACAGCATTGAAAGCACGAACAGACCCTTATAGGGCTTTGCATATGTGAGAAGAGGTCTCAGGGCAGAGGGAGTACGTGTGCTATTTTTCACTTTTCTCGCCTCCTTTTTCCGAAAGCTGAGAATTGCATATCTCGCGGTATACCTCGCAGGCGGCGGCAAGCTCATCATGTGAGCCTATGCCTGCTATCCTGCCGTCATCAAGAACAACTATCTTGTCAGCGTGCCTGATAGATGACACCCTTTGTGACACTATGAACACGGTAAGGCCGTCTGTCTCACCGGCTATTGCGCGTCTGAGGGCGGCATCGGTAGCAAGGTCAAGCGCTGATGCGGAGTCATCGAGGATAAGTATCTCAGGCTCCCCTATCAGGGCTCTGGCGATGGTCAGTCTCTGGCGCTGGCCGCCCGAAAGGTTCTTGCCCTCCTGGTTTATCATATAGTCAAGGCCCTCTGGCTTTTGCATAACAAAGTCCTTAGCCTGTGCCACGGTGAGAGCCTTCATTATCTGCTCATCATCAGCGTTTTCATCGCGCCATTTCATATTGTCTCTGACAGTGCCCTTGAAAAGAACTGCCCTTTGCGGAACTATGCCTATCTTCCCTCTCAGCTGCCTGAGCGGATACTTGCGGACATTGACGCCGTCAACGAGCACCTCTCCCGAATCGGTATCGTAAAAGCGCGGTATCAGGTTCATAAGGGTAGATTTGCCCGAGCCTGTACCGCCGATGATGCCGATGGTCTCGCCGTGCATTACCTTAAAGGATATGCCCTCAAGCTCAGGGTCGTCATCTGTGTGGTATGAGAAAACACAGTCTCTGAACTCAACCGCAGGAGCTGAGGGGTCAGTACCTATGGCACCTGCAGAGCCGTCCTCGATAGAGGTAGTGATATCAAAAACATCGTTTATCCTTACGGCTGACGCCTGCATTCTTACTATACTGGTGACAAGTATCGTCATAGCGAGCAGTGCAAGAATTATCTGATTCATATAGTTGACCAGGGCTATCAGCTCACCCTGAGAAATGCCGCCTGCATTGACGTTTTTTCCGCCGAACCATATCACTGCCATTATAGCAAGGTTGCAGATAACATAGGTCATGGGGTTCATCAGCGCTGAGATGCACCCTGCTATGATCTGCCTGCGTCTGAGATCTTCGGCTGCCTGCGCAAAGGCCTCGCTCTCGTCTGCCTGGCGCGAAAAGGCACGTATCACTCTTGCACCCGACAGTGTCTCCGAGGTCATAAGGTTAGTTTTATCGAGCTGCTTTTGTATATCCTTGAACTTAGGCGTCGTCACTGCCATGATCTTGTATATAACACAGGCGAGGACCGGCGTCATCAGAATGAATATGACGGTCAGCTTGACTGAGATAGTAAAGGCCATTATTATTGAGCCTATTACTATGAATGGCGAGCGCAGAAACAGTCTCAGCAGCATATTGACGCCTGTCTGGACGGTGTTGACATCTGCGGTCATTCTTGTGACAAGGGTGTGGTTGCCTATCCTGTCTATCTCAGCGTAGGAGAGGGTGTTTATGTGGTGAAAAAGCTCGCGCCTGAGGGCAGTGGCAAAGCCCAGTGACGCTTTTGCGGCAAAAAACTGCGCCGTCAGCGCACAGGTAAGGCCAAGCACACCCAGCAGCACAAGCACTGCACCCATTTTGTAGATATAGCCCTTATCGGAATTTCTGATGCCCACATCTATTATATTTGCCATAACGAGCGGTACAGCCAGCTCAAAACAGGCCTCTATCAGCTTGAAGACAGGGCCTATTATACTCTCTTTTTTATAGTTTTTAAGATACCGGAAAAGCTTCAGCATTTATCAGCACTCCATTAATTGATCTCTTACCATTATAGCACATTGAATGACCTCATTAATCAACAAACGGTAAATTTTAGTGTTTGAAAGCTGTCGGGTCACGTTGGCTTGGTTCATATAATATTTCACAAAAATTCTTAATATGATAATAATATTACTGTATACTTTTAATAAGCTTTATGCTTGAACCTCTATTTGAAAGGCAGGAATATTTATGGCAAACAGAATGATACTCAATGAAACATCTTATTTCGGAGCAGGCGCTATCGCTGAGATAGTTACAGAGGCTAAGAAGAGAGCCTTCAAAAAGATCCTCGTAGTGACCGACCCCGATCTTCTTAAATTCGGCGTTACACAGAAGGTAACAAAGCTTCTTGACGAGGCAGGCATACCTTATGAGGTGTTCTCAAACGTCAAGGCTAACCCAAGCGTTGCCTGCGTTAAGGACGGTGTTGAGGTATTCAAAAAGGCTGAGACAGATTCTATCGTTGCTGTAGGCGGCGGCTCGGCTATGGATACTGCAAAGGCTATCGGCATAATCATCAACAACCCCGAGTTTGCAGACGTTACTTCCCTTGAAGGCGTTGCAGACACTAAGAATCCCTGCGTTCCCCTTATCGCAGTGCCCACCACGGCAGGTACGGCTGCTGAGGTCACCATCAACTACGTTATCACCGATGAGGAGAAGAAGAGAAAGTTCGTATGCGTTGACCCTCATGATATTCCGGCAGTTGCAGTTGTTGACAGTGATATGATGTCATCTATGCCTAAGGGGCTTACAGCATCTACAGGTATGGACGCTCTTACTCATGCTATCGAGGGCTACACCACACTTGCGGCGTGGGAGCTCACCGATATGATGCACCTGAAGGCTATCGAAATAATCGCAAGATCTCTCAGAAAGGCTGTTGAGAACGACCCTCAGGGACGTGAGGACATGGCTCTCGGCCAGTATGTTGCAGGTATGGGCTTCTCGAACGTTGGTCTCGGTGTTGTTCACGGAATGGCTCACCCTCTCGGTGCGTTCTATGATACCCCTCACGGTATTGCAAATGCTGTTCTGCTGCCTTATGTAATGGAGTATAATGCGACTTACACCGGCGACAAGTTCAAGTATATTGCTGAGGCTATGGGCGTTGACACCACAGGCATGGACGAGGACGCTTACAGAAAGGCTGCCGTTGACGCTGTAAAACAGCTTTCAAAGGACGTTGGGATCCCCGAGAAGCTGCATGAGATAGGCGTCAAGGAGGAGGACCTTCAGGCACTTTCGGAGTCTGCCTTCGCAGATGTATGCACAGGCGGCAACCCAAGACCCTGCACAGTTGAGTCTATCCTTGAGATATACAAGAAGGCATTCTAGCAAGTGCTCGCCGCACGGCTGGACACCCCCACCCCGTTTTCTGCAGCGGCAGGCTATTAAACCATTTGCCCTCCCCGTAGGGTAGGGGATAAGTTACACACGTAATAGAAGACAGCTACGCTGCGCTGACCTTGGGTGTCTTAACTGTTTTAGATATGTACCCGGAAAAGAGCTCCGCTGAAAAATGCGGAGCTTTTTTCTGTAGATCAAGCTTTTAATAATCATATACCCGAAGGGGTCGTTAGGGGGCGACCGGAAAGCCCCCTAACAAGGCGAAAAGCTAAGAAATAATTCAGCATTAACTTTGGGCGTACTGCCCAAAGCGGAGCTTTTTGTTGCAAAAAAATATGATCTGTGGTATACTTTAAGTTGGTTTAAGGTTCATGATGTAGTATAAGATCAGAAAATGGAGGAGATAGTATGAGACTTCTGCTGGCTGAGGACGAAAAGGAGCTTTCCAGGGCTCTGGTGGCGATACTTAAACACAATAATTATTCCGTTGACGCGGTCTATGACGGGCTTGATGCGTACAACTGGGCAAAGGCTGAGAACTATGACGGGATAATACTTGATATAATGATGCCTAAGATGGACGGCATCGAGGTGCTCAGAAAGATACGCTCTGAGGGCGTTGACGTGCCTGTGCTGCTCCTGACGGCAAAGTCAGATGTTGATGACAGGATAACGGGGCTTGATTCGGGAGCTGATGATTACCTGACAAAGCCGTTCGCAATGGGCGAGCTGCTGGCGAGGATAAGAGCTATGACCAGAAGAAAGACAGAGCTTTCATCGAACACGCTGGAATTCGGGAACATCACCCTTAGCCGTGAGAATTTTGAGCTGACGGGGCCTGAGGGAGTTCAGAGGCTGGGAAACAAGGAATACCAGATGCTGGAGACTATGATGATGAACCCGAAGAGGCTGATCTCGACGGAGAGGTTCATGGAAAAGATCTGGGGCTATGATTCTGACGCGGAGATAAACGTGGTGTGGGTGTATATCTCATACCTGAGAAAAAAGCTCACAGCTGTGGGCGCTAATGTTGTTATAAAAGCATCTCGCGGCATGGGATATTCTTTGGAGGAAAAGGCCTGAATCAAAAAACTGTTTTATCGGAGGTGAACAGGCTTGATAAAAAAATTAAGGCGCAAATTTGTGCTTATAGCGGCGGTCAGCCTGTTCGTGGTGGAGCTGCTCGTTGTGGGCGCTATAAATGTGATAAATCACTACAATATGGATAAGTCTGCCGAAGAGGTCATCGATATGCTCATCGATAACGGCGGCGGCTTTCCTGAGCTCGGGCGAATGGGCGAGCCAGGCTACAAGCCCTCTGACAAGCCTGACGACAGACCCGAGGAGATGCCCGAGGAAAAGCCCGAGGAGGATAAGAGCGATCAGTCACGCAGCGACAGAGAGTTCTTCAAGGGAATGGATCAGAGGAGCTTCAACGAGGAGACACGGTATAAAACAAGGTTCTTTGTGGTGAACCTTGATGAGGACGGCAACGTTACAAAGGTAGATACCGGACACATAGCTGCGGTCTCAAGCGAGAAGGCTATAGAATATGCCAAAGAGGTCGCTGACAGCAAGAGCGGCTACACGGATATCTATAAATATAAGGTATGCGATAAAGACGGCGGAAAAATGATAGTTTTCTTAGACTGCCGTTCTGAGCTTTCTACCGAGAATTCTTTTCTTATAATATCGGTAACGATAGGCGCTTCTGCTTTTCTGATAGTGCTGCTGCTGATAGTTATTTTCTCAAAGCGTGCGGTAAAGCCCGTGATCGAGAATATGGACAGACAGAAGCAGTTCATCACAAATGCAGGACACGAGCTTAAAACGCCTCTGGCTATAATTTCTGCGAACACTGAGGTCATTGAGCTTACGAGCGAGCCCAGTGAATGGACAGAAAGCATAAAAAAACAGGTGGCAAGGCTGAGTGAGCTTATCAAAGATATGCTCAACATCGCAAGGGCTGAGGGCATATCTGACAAGATGAGCTTTATGGAGTTCGATGTGTCAAAGGCTGTGGCCGAGACCGCTGAACCGTTCGGCACACTTGCTGAGACTAACGGAAAGAAGATCGAACTCGATATAGAAGACGGGCTTAAATATTACGGCGATGAGGGCTCTGTAAGACAGCTGACATCAGTGCTTACCGAGAATGCAGTAAAGTATTCTGATGACGGCGGCAGGATAGAGGTAACTCTCAGGGCTGAGGGCAAGGGCGTAAGGCTCAGCGTGAAGAACCCGTGCTCGGAGCCGCCGAAGCACCCCGAAAAGCTGTTTGACCGCTTCTACCGCGAGGACAGCTCTCATGCGAGAAAGGACGGAGAGAGCAAGGGCGGTTACGGTATAGGGCTGTCAGTGGCGGCAGCGATAGCTGAGGCTCATAAGGGCAGGATAAGCTGCCACGTTAAAAACGGCTATATCAGCTTTAACGCGCACCTGGGAAGAGTGCCTAAAAAAGCTGAGAAGAAAAAACAGGCATAACAAAAAAGTTCATAATAATGCAGTTGACAAAATATAATATAAATGTTATCATTATATGATAGCAGGAGACCCTTCCGCGCTAGGCAGTACCGGTACGGAAGGGTTTAATTATGAACGATATGAGGGTGGATAGTTTTGTTCAGAGAAATGAGACGTCAGAAGCAGGCTGTCTCTGAAGAGGAATGTGTTGAGCTTCTTAAGATCGAGACCAGAGGTGTGCTTGCTATGCTGGGTGATGAGGGGTACCCTTACTGTGTGCCGATAAATCACTATTATGAGGACGGAAAGCTATATTTCCACGGCGGAAAGGTCGGCCACAGAGTTGATGCGGTCAACAGATGTGACAAGGTCTGCTACACGGTGTTTGACAAGGGCTTCAAAAAAGAGGGCGACTGGGCGCTGAATGTGAAGAGTGTTGTCATCTTCGGGAGAATCAAGATAGTTGAGGACTATGACAGGGCGATAGAGCTTTGCAGAAGGCTCAGCTATAAGTTCACCGATGATGAGAGCTATATAAATGAAGAGATAGAAAAATGCGCTAAGGCTACCCTTGTTATGGAGCTTGAGATAGAGCATATGACGGGAAAGCTTGTAAATGAAAAATAATATGTTGGAGGAATAAAAATGACTTGTTTTGAAGAACTTCAGAGAAGAGGGCTGATCGCTCAGCTCACAGATGAAAAAGAGATCAAGGAGCTTATCGACAACGGTAATGCTACCTTCTACATCGGCTTTGACCCTACTGCCGACAGCCTGCACGTTGGCCACTTTATGGCACTGTGCCTGATGAAAAGGCTGCAGATGGCAGGCAATAAGCCTATCGTGCTCCTCGGCGGAGGCACCGGAATGATCGGCGACCCATCGGGTAAGAGCGATATGAGAAAGATGATGACGAAGGAAACTATCGACCATAACGTTGAGTGCTTCAAAAAGCAGATGTCACGCTTTATCGAATTCGGTGACGACAAGGCTATCGCTGTAAACAACGCTGACTGGCTGCTCAACCTCAACTATGTTGATATGCTCAGAGAGATAGGCGTCCACTTCTCAGTGAACAAGATGCTCTCGTTCGAGTGCTACAAGCAGCGCTGGGAGAAGGGTCTCACATTCTTTGAGTTCAACTATATGATAATGCAGTCATACGACTTCTACAAGCTGTACACCGATTACGGCTGCAATATGCAGTTCGGCGGCGATGACCAGTGGGCTAATATGCTGGGCGGCACTGAGCTTATAAGAAAGAAGCTCGGCAAGGACGCTTACGCTATGACGATAACACTGCTCTTAAACTCTGAGGGCAAGAAAATGGGCAAGACCGAAAAGGGCGCCGTATGGCTCGATGCTGAGAAGACCAGCCCCTATGACTTCTACCAGTACTGGAGAAACGTTGACGATGCCGATGTTATCAAGTGCCTGAAGCTTCTCACGTTTGTTCCTATCGAGGAGATAGAGGAAATGGAGAGAACAATGGAGGGCGCTGACTTCAACAAGGCTAAATCACTGCTCGCTTATGAGCTCACAAAGCTTATCCACGGCGAGGAGGAGGCCAGGAAGGCTGACGCTGCTGCAAAGGCTATCTTCGCAGGAAGCGGAGACAGCGAGAATATGCCCTCTACTGAGATAGCTGCAGCTGATACTGAGGACGGAAAGATAGGTATCCTCACACTGCTCGTCAAGTGCGGGCTGTGCGCATCAAACGGAGAGGCAAGACGCCTTGTCACCCAGAACGGCATAGCTGTGAACGATGCGAAGTTCACAGACCCCAAAGGTCTTGTTGACCTTTCAGAGCCTGTAATAATCAAGAAGGGCAAGAAAGTATTCCACAAGGTGATGCTTGGATAAAGAGTATATAAAGATCGGATGATCACCGGAAAAGTCATATAAATGTGTGTGAGAAAATTTTTTCAAAAAAAGTTTTTCAGCTTTAAGTTTGTTTAAGGTTTATATCTTATACTATGATCAAGATAAGAAATGAACCGGAGGTGCAAGACTATGGGAGAATATCAGGATATATTCCAGAGGGTAGAAAAGAAATATGTGCTTGATGAGCAGACCTATAATCTCTTCATGGAGAAGATAGAGCCCTACTTCAAGCCGGATCAGTACCCTAAGTGTACGGTATATAACATATACTTTGATACGCCCTCGCATATACTTGCGAGAAACTCTATAGAAAAGCCCGTGTACAAGGAAAAGCTAAGACTGAGAAGCTACAGCGTTCCGAACAAGGAAAGCACGGTATTCGTTGAGCTGAAAAAGAAATATAAGGGTATCGTTTATAAGAGAAGGGTCGATATGACTCTTGCTGAGGCTGAGGAGTTTCTCTCAGGCGGAGAGGGACCCGACAGGAACAGGCAGATAGAGGCAGAGCTCAGATACTTTTTGAAGCACTATGAGGGCTGCGCACCTGCAATGTTTTTAAGCTATGACAGGTTAGCCTTCAAGGGGAAGGAAGACCCCGAGCTCAGGCTCACGATGGATACTCATATCCTTTACAGAGAGGACTGCTTAGGGCTCGATAAGGGAGTCTGGGGAAAGGAGCTTCTCTCGCCCGGGACGAGGGTAATGGAAATAAAAATACCCGGGATAATGCCCTTGTGGCTCTCACACATATTAGACGAACTTAATATCTTCCCTGCTTCGTTCTCGAAATACGGCACAGCCTATCAGAGGGAGCTTGCGGAAGAAATAAAAAAAGGAAAGGTGATCATCTGTGCTTAATAATCTGCTGACTATTGCAGCCAACGATACTACTACATCGCTTGCAGCTGTATCGAATAAGGAGTTTCTGATCTGTTCGCTGGTATCTTTAGGGCTCGGCCTTGTGATAGCTTTCGCGTTCAGCATAAGGGATAAGAAGTCCAAGGGCTTTATGATGACGCTGGCGCTGCTGCCTGTTATCGTTCAGGTAGTGATAATGCTGGTAAACGGAAATGTAGGCACCGGAGTTGCAGTTATGGGTGCATTCGGGCTGGTAAGGTTCAGGTCTGCCCCGGGAAGCGCTCAGGATATATGCGCTATATTCTTAGCTATGGCTGTGGGCCTTGCAACAGGCACCGATCAGCTGGCTGTGGCGGCTATCCTCGCTATCGGCGTGAGCATCATTTACCTTATCTACTCATTCATTCCTGTAGGAAATATGAAGCGCACTATGAAGCAGCTTACGGTAACTATCCCTGAGAGTCTCGACTATGACGGTGCTTTCGATGATATATTCGACAGCTACACCGATTCTCACGAGCTGGTATCTGTAAAGACGACCAATATGGGAAGCCTTTTCAAGCTCAAATACGAGGTAGTGTTCCACAGCTCATCTGATGAGAAGAAGCTCATTGACGAGATAAGAACAAGAAACGGTAACCTTGAGATAATGTGCGCAAGGGCTGCCGACGATAACGAACAACAGCTTTAAGACCAATGCCCTCGCCTTTGGCGGGGGTATAATACAATGAGGGTACTGCTATGAAAAGAACAAGGTTCACCGCGGTGATCGCCGCACTGATGATGTGCTCAGCTATGCTTTGCAGCTGCGCTGACGATAACAGCTCTGCGGGCGGGACAAAGGCTTCGGGAGGAAAGTATGACACTTCCTTAGCGGCTGAGGACTTAGATGTAGGTTATGATGAGAACAGTGCAGGCACAGTGAGCTTTGCTGACGGTAAGGCTGAGGTGAGCGGAAGCGGCTCTCAGGCTGAGGGGGCTGTGGTCACGATAAGTGCCTCGGGCGAATATGTGGTGAGCGGTGAATGCTCTGACGGCAGGATAATAATAAATGCCGACAAGAACGCTGAGATACAGCTGATCTTCAAGGGGCTGGAGCTTACCTGCAGTGATAATGCACCTGTGCTCATATCTAATGCTGACAAGGTCATCATTACTCTTGAGGACGGCACCGATAACGTGCTGACTGACGGCAGCAGCTACGCTCTCAGCGGTGATGAGAACACTGACGGGTGCATATTCTCAAAGGCTGACCTCACTATAAACGGAAGCGGCTCGCTGACTGTGAACGGCAATTACAAGCACGGTATAGTGTCGAAGGACGATCTGGTGATAGCTGACGGTAAAATATCGGTAAAGGCTGTGAAGACTGCGCTTGAGGGCAAGGACTGTGTGAAGATATCCGGCGGAAAGACAGCACTTGATGCAGGGTCGAACGGGATACGCTCTACAAATGATGAGGAAGAGGATAAGGGATATGTGAGCATTTCAGGCGGCGAAGTTAGCATTGAATGCGGATCTGTTGCTGTATCGGCAGTTACGTTTATCTCTGCTGAGGGCGGAAGTGTAGGTGCTGTTTGCGGTGATGACGGGCTGAGGTCTCTGGGAGATATAAGTTTGTCGGGTGCGGATATCACGATAGATTCAGGAGATGACGCTGTGAATGCTGACAATGATATAACTATCAGCGCGGGCAGCGTAAGCATCACGAACAGCCACGAGGGCTTTGAAGCGAAGACCGTAACTATCGACGGCGGTGAGATCTCAATAACCGCTGAGGACGACGGCATCAACTGCTCCGGCAACAAGGACGATGAAGATACCGGCTCGGCTGCACAGGAGGGAGTATGCCTGACTGTGAACGGCGGAGTGCTGAGGGTAACGTCAAACGGTGACGGGCTTGACTCCAACGGAGATCTGATAATCAACGGCGGCGAGGTATACCTCAGCGTGACCGAGAACGAAGAGAACAGCGCCCTCGACTGCAGAGGCGAGAAGAAGATATCCGACGAAGCTGAAGTACTAATAAATTAAACAAAAGCAATAAGCAAACGCCGTCTCAGGTCGAGGCGGCGTTATTTGTTTGTTTCTTTGTTGTCGGTTCGTTCCAATAAATAATCTATAGACACATTAAAATAATCTGCAATCTTTATCAGCATTTTATAATCAGCCTCACGCTCACCATTCTCATATCTGCTAATAGTGTTTTGATTAACATTCAAGTCAATTGCAAGTCGTTGTTGACTTATACCTTTTTCCTTTCGCAGTTGTTTTAATCTCATATTTATCTCTTTCTTTGTCAAAAGTTTACAAAATCTCTTGACATTATTATACCACTATGGTATAATAA
>ODAI012110583.1_pt1 | contig 35914 bp, 24 predicted proteins | sample 1539321 | NCBI WGS metagenome assembly ODAI01 (sample SAMN02144231, study PRJEB22623) | gut metagenome | biome: sheep rumen | host: Ovis aries | place: New Zealand
ACGGTTCCCTTGAAGAAACTGCTGCTGTCGAGATAATCGTAGAGAAGAGCCGCCTTCTTTTCATTGCGCTCCTTCATTGCCTCGAGTCCGCCCTGCGCCTTGATCCATTTGAAGACCTTTCCGCAAATGTAGATGCCGTATGCGGGAGGCGTATTGTAAAGAGAATCCGCGTCGGCCTGGGTCTTCCACTTGAGCATGGTGGGAGTGCATTCCAGAACGTCATCTGTGATCAGGTCCTCGCGGATGATCATAATGACAACGCCTGCAGGTCCGATGTTCTTCTGCACGCCGCCGTAGAGCACGCCGTAACGGGTCACGTCGACGGGCTCGGACAAAAAGCAGGAGGAGACGTCGGAGACGAGCTCATGTCCCTTGGTATTGGGAAGCTCCCAGAATTTGGTGCCGTAGATCGTATTGTTCTCGCAGATGTAGACATAGTCCGCATCTTCGGGAATGTCCAGATCAGAACAATCCGGAATATAGCTGAAAGTCTTGTCGGCAGAGGATGCGACCGCCACTGCGTCCGTATATCTCTTTGCTTCCTGGTAAGCCTTCTTTGCCCACTGGCCTGTGATAATGTAGGCAGCTTTTCCGTTTCTATGCATGTTCATGGGGACAGCCGAGAACTGCTGATGGGCGCCGCCCTGCAGAAACAGCACTTTGTAATTGTCCGGGATGTTCATGAGCTCGCGAAGATCCTTCTCGGCTTCCTTGATGATGCCGTCAAAGACCTTTCCTCTGTGGCTCATTTCCATAACGGACATTCCGCTTCCGCGATAATCAAGCATCTCTTCCTGTGCTTCCCTGAGCACTTCCTCCGGCAGTACAGCCGGTCCGGCTGAAAAGTTGTAAACTCTGGCCATTAACTGATTCCTCCTTGCTCTGTCGTTGATCCTGTTTTTCCGGTTACTGCTTCAGTTTGCGCTGCGGGCCTTAAGATCCGAGGCATCGAAAGCCTTCTCGATCGGCGCGCCCGGCGAAACCATGGGGAACACTTTGTCGTCCTCGCTGATGACGACGTCTATGACGGTGGGTACGCCGGCGGACAGGGCTTTCTTAATAGCCGGCTCCACCTGGGAGGGCTCTGTCACGCGGATCGCCAGACAGCCAAGTCCCTCGGCCACCTTGCAGTAATCTACTTTATCCTCGATCACAGTGGCGCTGTAGCGTTCACCGTAGTACAGAGTCTGCCACTGTCTTACCATTCCAAGCACCCGGTTGTCAATGACAATTTCGATGATGGGAATATTATAGCGGCTTGCCGTGGCAAGTTCGTTCATATTCATTCTGAAGCATCCGTCGCCGCCGATATTGATGACCTGGCGCTTGGGGAACGCGACTTTCGCGCCGATCGCGGCGCCGAGCCCGTATCCCATAGTGCCCAGGCCGCCTGAAGTCAGAAGGGTCCTCGGCTTTGAAAATGTGTAATACTGGGCGGCCCACATCTGATGCTGTCCGACGTCCGTGACGATGATCGCGTCGCCCTTCGTGAGCTGGTCCAGCTTCTCGATGACCATGGGGCAGGTCAGTTTATCCTTATCGTAGGACAGCGGATATCTCATCTTCATTTCCTGGATCTGCCGGATCCAGTCATCGTGATGCTGAGGTTCGAGTTTGGCGTTGAAGTCATGCAGGACGTCTTTGAGATTGCCGATGATGGAGTAATCCACCTTGATGTTCTTGTTGATCTCGGCGGGGTCGATATCCACGTGGATGATCTTGGCCCCCTCGGCAAATTTGTCCGGGTTTCCGATAACGCGGTCCGTAAAGCGGGCGCCCAGGGCGATCAGAAGATCGCATTTGCTGACGCCGAGGTTGGAGGTCTTGGTCCCGTGCATACCGATCATGCCGGTGTACAGGGGATCGTGTCCGTCAAAAGCGCCCTTGCCCATCAGTGTGTCGCAGACAGGCGCATCGATCAGACGCACGAACTTTTTGAGCTCTTCGCTCGCGCCGGAGATCACGGCGCCGCCGCCCACATAGAGGAAGGGGCGCCTGGAAGCCTTGATCATTTCGATGGCATTGTCAATATCGGAGTCGCTGTATCTGCGGCCGTCGCCGACAAGCCTTCTCGTCGTGGAGGCGGCGACATACTCCGTCACTGCGCCGGTGACATCTTTGGGAATATCGACCAGCACGGGACCGGGTCTGCCGGTGCTGGCGATCCGGAAGGCCTTGCGGATCGTGGCCGCCAGGTCCCGGACATCCTTAACGATATATCCGTGCTTGGTGATGGGCATTGAGATACCCGCGATATCCACCTCCTGGAAAGAATCCTTTCCCAGAAGAGGGAGCGTGACGTTGCAGGTGATCGCCACGAGCGGCACACTGTCCATGTAGGCCGTCGCGATGCCGGTGACGAGATTGGTCGCGCCGGGACCGCTGGTCGCGAGGCAGACGCCGACTTTGCCGGTCGCTCTCGCATAGCCGTCCGCCATATGGGACGCGCCCTGTTCGTGAGACGAAAGAATATGTCTGATCTGATCCTGATGTTTATATAAAGCGTCGTAGACGTTGAGGATGGCTCCTCCGGGATAACCGAAGACCGTATCGACTCCCTGCTCGAGCAGGCAGGCCACGACGATCTCTGCACCTGTCATTTTCATTGCTGGTTCCTCCTGTTTCAAATCAAATCACCGCACTGCGCATGAAGCGGGCCGGCTCCTGCTCTCTTACTGCATGTCCCTGGGAAGCTCGAGGATGGCGCCGCGGTTGCCGCTGGTGACCAGAGCGGCATATCTTCTGAGATATCCGTCCGTGACTTTGGGCTGGCGGGGCTTCCAGGCTTCTCTCCTGCGGGCGAGCTCCTCGTCGGAGACCTTGACATTGAGCTTGTTGGCATTGATGTCGATGGAGATGATATCTCCTTCTTCGATCAGGGCGATCGGTCCGCCCACGGCTGCCTCGGGGGATACGTGGCCGATGGAGGCTCCTCTGGAGGCGCCCGAGAAACGGCCGTCCGTGATCAGCGCGACAGAGGAATCCAGACCCATTCCGGCGATCGCGGAGGTGGGATTGAGCATCTCTCTCATGCCGGGGCCGCCCTTGGGACCCTCGTAGCGGATCACGACGACGTCGCCGGGGTTGATCTTACCGCCGGTGATCGCGGCGATCGCGTCCTCCTCGCAGTCGAAGACCCTGGCGGGGCCCTCGTGCTTCATCATCTCGGGAAGGACTGCGCTTCTCTTGACGATGCCGGTGTCGGGAGCGATATTGCCCTTGAGAACGGCGATGCCGCCGTTGGGCATGTAGGGATTTTCGATAGGGCGGATCACTTCGGGATTGGTGTTCACGCAGCCCTCGATATTTTCACGCATGGTCTTTCCGGTGACGGTCATCACGTCCAGATCCAGAAGATCCTTCTTGGCGAGCTCGTTCATGACCGCGTAGATGCCGCCCGCTTCGTTGAGGTCTTCCATGTATGTGGGACCTGCAGGCGCGAGATGGCAGAGGTTGGGCGTTCTGTCGGATACCTGGTTGGCGATCTCCATGTTCAGCTCTACGCCGGCCTCGTGCGCGATGGCAGGGAGATGAAGCATCGTGTTGGTGGAGCATCCGAGGGCCATGTCCATGGCCAGTGCGTTCATAAATGCCTTCTGCGTCATGATATCTCTGGGACGGATATTCTTCTCGACCAGCTCCATGATCTTCATGCCGGCGTGCTTGGCAAGGCGGATCCTTGCGCTGTAGACGGCAGGGATGGTGCCGTTGCCCTGAAGACCCATGCCGATCGTCTCGGTCAGGCAGTTCATGGAATTGGCTGTGTACATACCGGAGCAGGAACCGCAGGTAGGACAGACCTTTTCCTCGTACTCGGCGAGTTTGTCCATGGTCATTTTGCCGGCTGCGACAGCGCCGACCGCCTCGAACATGGAGGAGAGGCTTCTCTTGCGTCCGTCAATATGGCCTGCCAGCATGGGACCGCCGGAGACAAAGATCGTGGGGATATTGACGCGCGCAGCCGCCATCAGAAGCCCGGGCACGTTCTTGTCGCAGTTGGGGATCATGACAAGTCCGTCAAAGCCGTGGGCCTTGGCCATGCATTCCGTGGAATCCGCGATCAGGTCTCTTGTCACCAGGGAGTATTTCATACCGATATGGCCCATTGCGATTCCGTCGCAGACCGCGATGGCGGGGAAGACGACGGGCATTCCGCCGGCCATGGCGACGCCGAGCTTGACCGCCTCCGTGATCTTGTCGAGATTCATATGTCCGGGGACGATCTCGTTATAAGAGCTGACGATGCCGATCATAGGGCGTCTTCTCTCCTCTTCGGTGTAGCCGAGAGCATTGAAGAGACTTCTGTGAGGGGCCTGCGATACGCCTTTTTTTACACTGTCACTTTTCATCTTTTAAATCCTTTCCCAAAGTCCTTAGAAGGACTGTCAATCACTCTTTCCATATCCGGCCGCGGCCGGTCTTTACTTAGCGGATCCTCTCGCAGATCCTGTCTCCCAGTTCGCTGCAGTTCTGGCGGATCAGCCCTTCCGCGCCCTCGCGGGGCATCAGGTCGGCGCTGCGGTATCCGTCCGCAAGGGTCTGCCTGACGGCCCCTTCGACGGCATCCGCCTCTTCGAGGAGGCCGAAGCTGTAGCGGAGCATCATGGCAGCCGAGAGGATGGTCGCGATCGGATTGGCGATGCCGAGGCCCGCGATATCCGGCGCGCTGCCGTGGCTGGGCTCGTAGAGTCCGAAGCTGCCGTCGGAAAGAGAGGCCGACGAGAGCATTCCGATGGAGCCTGTGATCATGCTGGCCTCGTCAGAGAGGATATCTCCGAACATATTTCCTGTTACGATCACGTCGAACTGCTCGGGATTCTTGACCAGCTGCATCGCGCAGTTATCGACCAGCATATTGGAGAGCTCCACTTCCGGATACTCCCTGGCTGTCTCTGCCACGACCTTTCTCCAGAGCCTGGACGTGTCAAGAACATTGGCCTTGTCGACGCTGCACACTCTTTTGCCGCGCTTCATGGCGATCTCGAAGGCTTTGACTGCGATGCGGCGGATCTCCTTTTCGTTGTAGACGGCTGTGTCGACCGCTGTGGTGACTCCGTCGATCTCCTTTGTGTATCGGTCGCCAAAATAGAGGCCGCCGGTGAGTTCTCTGCAGATCACGAGGTCAAAATTGCGTCCGCCCTTTTTGGAGGCCAGAGGACAGGAATCCGCCAGTTCCTTGAATAGATAGGCGGGCCTTAAGTTGCAGTACAGGTTCAGGGATTTTCTGAGCGCCAGAAGACCCGCTTCGGGACGAAGGGACGGCGCGAGCTTATACCAGGGCGAAGTCGCGGCGTCGCCGCCGATGGAGCCCATGAGTACTGCGTCACTTTTTTGGCAGACCCTGATCGTTTCATCCGTGAGGGGAACGCCGTATGCGTCAATGGAACAGCCGCCCATCAAAACGTCCGTGTAGTGAAATGTGTGGCCGTATTTCTCACAGACGCGGTCCAGCACTTTTTTGGCCTGTGCCACAATTTCCGGTCCGATGCCGTCGCCGGCAATGACTGCGATATTCTTGTTCAACTGTGTTTACCTCCCGTGCGGCCCATCACAAAGATGAATAAAATTAATCTCTATGATGAGAAATCTGAATTATATTGATCGCCCTGATTATACCAAATAGAAGGCATGTGCCCTGCACATGCCTTCAGACTTAGCACTTATTATTTGTCATCCGAAGCTTCCACAGCATCTTCAGGTTTCTCGATCTGAACAATGGCGGCCTTCTGCATCGGAATACGGCAGTTCTTGTTGTTGCCGAATTCAACGATCACTGTGTCCTCGGTCATATCAATGATCACGCCGTAGAATCCTGCTGTAGTGAGAACGCTGTCGCCTACAGCCAGTGAGCTGAGCATATTCTGCTTCTCCTTCTGCTCTTTTCTCTGCGGTCTGATCAGGAAGAAATAGAAGAAACCGACAATGACAACCATGTAGAGCACAGTGAAGATCGGTGTGCTCGCTGCGGTCAACATGAAACCATTCATAATACTAATACCTCCAATCACGCTAAAATGCGTCCTTAAATCAGTTAAAACATATCATACAACAACCCTGATGCTTTTTTCAATCTATATTTAGCGTATTACAGTACAAAATCATCATCCGTCTCCGTCTCCCTCCAGATCCTGCAGCATGCGCTTCTTGAAGGAGGCAAATGTGCCCTGATCGAGTGCTTCCCGGATCTGCGTCATCAGATGATTGTAAAAATAGAGATTATGCATGACGCACATGCGCAGTCCCAGGGCCTCCTGCGACCGGACCAGGTGCCGGATGTAGGCGCGCGAGTACCCCGCTCTGCAGACGGGACAGCCGCAGCCTTCTTCAATGGGCCTGGGATCCAGGGCATAGCGGGCGTTCTTGATCCTCACGGTGCCTTTGTTCGTGTAGAGGTTGCCGTGTCTTCCGTTTCTGCTGGGATAGACACAGTCAAAAAAGTCAATGCCCCTGTCCACGCTCTCGAGAATGTTCTGCGGCGTGCCGACTCCCATCAGATAAGTCGGCTTGTTGCGGGGCAGATGCGGGACGACCGCGTCGAGGATCTCATACATCTCGGCGTGCGTCTCTCCCACGGCAAGGCCGCCCACGGCATAGCCGTCCAGATCCATCTCCGAGATCTGCCGCGCATGTTCGATCCGGATATCCGGATAAACCGCGCCCTGATTGATGCCGAAGAGGAGCTGGTCCTTGTTGATCGTCTCCTCCAGACTGTTCAGGCGCTGCATCTCCGCCTTGCACCGAGCGAGCCACCGGGTGGTTCTGGCCACCGAGTTCGCCACGTAATCCCTGTCCGCGTGGCTGGGCGCGCATTCGTCGAAGGCCATCGCGATCGTGGAGGCCAGATGGGACTGGATGCGCATGCTCTCCTCGGGACCCATAAAGATCCTTGCGCCGTCAATATGGGAGTGGAAGGTGACGCCCTCCTCCTTGATCTTTCTCAGATCCGCCAGGGAAAAGACCTGAAAGCCGCCCGAGTCCGTGAGAATGGGGCGGTCCCAGCGCATGAACGAATGGAGTCCTCCCAGCTTATAAACTGTTTCGTCGCCGGGCCTTACGTGCAGGTGATAGGTGTTGCACAGTGCGACCTGCGTGTCGATGGCGTGCAGGTCATCGGACGAGAGCCCGCCCTTAATGGCGGCTGCCGTCGCTACATTCATAAAAACAGGGGTCTCGATCGTTCCGTGCACGGTCTCCATCCGCGCCCTTTTCGCGAGCCCCTCCTGTCTGATTATTTCGTATTTCATCTTTGCCATTAAGACTAACTTCCTTGCCTATTGTAAAATGCTCTGACCAAATCCGCTCTGCTGGTCATATTGGTCAGGACTGCGTCCAGAATAGTAAGAGCGCACATGCACTCGCAGACCACGACAGCCCTCGGCACGACGACCGGATCGTGGCGGCCTTCGATCAGAAGGTCTCTCTCGTTTCCTTCTTCGTCCACGGTCTTCTGCGGCCCGTATATGGACGGAGTGGGCTTGAAAAAAGCCTTCAGGATGATCGGCGATCCGTCGGATACGCCGCCCAGGATCCCTCCCGCATGGTTGCTGGACTTGATCACAGCGCGGCCTTTCATGCGGAACGGGTCATTGTTTTCCGAGCCCCTTGCCGCGGCCGCGGCTGTACCGTCGCCGATCTCTACGGCCTTGCACGCGCCGATCGACATCAGAGCCTGCGCCAGCCTTGCGTCGAGCTTATCGAAGACGGGATCTCCGATCCCGGCAGGCACGCCGTCCATGCGGATCTCGACCACGCCGCCGGCCGAATCTCTGTCCCTCTCACATGAGCGAAGATACTCTAAAGCCTCCCGGTCCGCTTCCGCGTCCGGCATACAGGTCGCAGTCTCGAGGATCAGGCGGCGGTCAAAACGGTCTTCGCAGATCTGTACAGGTCCGATGGCTCTGGTGAAGGCGTACACGTCGATTCCCATTTCAGCCAGAAATTTGCATGCAATGGCGCCCGCGGCGACTCTTCCCGCCGTCTCCCGGGCGCTGGCTCTGCCGCCTCCGCGATGATCGCGCAGGCCGTATTTCATATAATATGTGTAGTCCGCATGTCCGGGGCGGAAGCAGCCTCTGAGCGCTTCGTAATCTCCGGACCTGCGGTCGGTGTTCCGGATCAGAAGGGATATGGGCGTGCCCGTGGTCCTCCCCTCGAACACACCGGAAAGGATCTCCACGGCATCCTGCTCGGCCCGGGGCGATGAGATCGCGCTCCTTCCGGGCCTTCGCCTGTCCAGATATTTCTGTATATCCTGCCCGCACAGCTCCATACCGGCGGGAAAACCGTCCAGGACAGCGCCGGTCCCGGCACCATGGGATTCTCCCCAGGTGGTCAGGCGCAGCAATGTGCCAAATGAAGATCCTGCGGACATGCAATACTCTCCTTCCGGAGCAGGACCTTATTAAGCCTGCTCTTCTGTCAGCTTGTGGAAAATGATGCAGTTGGGCTTGTCGACCTTGATCTCCTTGCCGTGCATGATAAGAAGACCTTTCTTGAGATCCACGTTGAAGAAAGTCATCGTGTTGGACTCGTGATTGAGCGAAACAAGATGACGGTTGTCGGGGAACAGAGCCGCATCCTTGGGATACTCGCCGCTGATCGGGAGGCAGAGGATCTTGGACAGATATCCGTTATCGGGATCGATCTTGAAGATGACGACGGAATTGTCTCCCGCATTGGAGCTTATCAGATACTTGAAATCCGAGGAGAAATTCAGGGCGCTGGCGGCGGAACCTGTCGCGTGGTAGTTGTTGAGCGTGGAGACCGTCTGGATCTTCTCAAAGTCGGGCGAGCCGTCCACTTCGTGATAGAAATAGACGTCGATGATGTTCTTGAGCTCATGGACAACATAGAGGAAGTGGCCGTCCTTGGAGAACTTCAGATGTCTGGGAGCGGACTCGAGCTCGGAGTGCAGGATCGCGCACTGCTTGATGTGCCCGTTCTTGCGGTTGAGGGAGTACACGTTGACGTGATCCATGCCGAGGTCGGCGGCCAGAAGGAAATGGTTGTCTCTGGTCATCTTCACGCACTGCACGTGGGGACGGAAATTGCGCTCCGCAATGCTTCCCAGTCCCTTGAGGAAGAGTTCGTCGCAGATGGCGCCGACAGAGCCGTCCTCGCCCAGGCGCAGAACGGTGATCTTTCCGTCGTGATAGCCGGCCACGAAAAGGAATTCGTCTTCGTAATCCGTAGAAAGATAGGAACCTCTCATGCCGTTGATGGAAGCCAGATTGATCTTCTCGAGGTCTCCTCCCTTTACGATCCGGTAGGCCTCAATTCCGAAATCTGTGATCGAATAGAGATATTTCCGGTTGTGAGAGATCGTGACATAGGAGGAGTTGGAGATCTCGATCTGCTGCTTCTCTATGAGATATCCGTTTTCCATATCCACATCATAGATCCGGATGCCGTATTTCTCTCCCTTTCCACGAGTATACGAAGACACATAAGCCACAAACTTGGCTCCTTTTTCGTATTCGTAGCCTGTCGTGCGGTTTGCCGGCGATTTCTTGATTTCAGATACCTGTGTCATAACTGTGCCCCTTCCTGTTCACTTCAGCACCCCTTTTCCGGGGCGCTGCAGTACTGCACTTGGCGTGCGATTAAATGGAACCCATATATAAATCAGAATACCATAAAGAACTGTAAATGTTAAGAAATATAAGCTCCGGAAGCCGCCATTATGGCAAACTCCGGAGCTCTGTTCCTATTCGTCCGCTTCTTTGGCCTGTCTGGGCACGAAAGTGCGGTTGTCTCTTCCGTTTTTCTGTGCCGCCGCCTCTTTCACGGCCTCCTCGCAGAACTGAAGCTGGGAGTTGACCAGCTCCTTCCCTCTTCTGTCTACGCGGTCATACGTTCCGTCGTTTCTGAGAATGTGGGCCTTGACGGTATCCTCCAGCTCGACCTGCAGGATGTGGAGCGCCTTGGCCTTGATCGAGGCGTCCTCGAGAGGAAACATGATCTCTACGCGACGGTCCAGATTCCTGGGCATCCAGTCTGCGCTGGCCGCGAAGATCTCCGGAGATCCTCCGTTTTCAAAATAGTAAATGCGGCTGTGTTCCAGGAAATTGCCCACGATCGAGCGCACGGTGATATTTTCGCTGACGCCGGGAATGCCGGGCTTGATGCAGCAGATACCGCGGACGATCAGTTCGATCCTGACGCCGGCCGCGCTGGCCATATACAGGGCTTCCATGATGTCGGGGTCGCACAGCGAATTCATCTTGGCAATGATATGGGCGGACTCGCCGTTCTCGGCGTGCCTCTTCTCGCGGCTGATCAGGTGCAGGAAGCGGGCCTTGAGCCAGAGCGGCGCCAGGCTGAGCTTGTTCCAGAACCGGGGCTCCGAGTAGCCGGAAAGCATATTGAAGACTGCTGTGGCGTCTTCGCCGATCGGATCGCTGCAGGTCATGAGGCCGATATCCGTGTACAGCTTGGCCGTGGAATCGTTGTAGTTGCCGGTGCCGAGATGGACATATCTGCGAATGCCGTCCTCCTCTCTTCTTACCACCAGCGTGATCTTGCTGTGAGTCTTGAGGTTCTGCAGCCCGTAAATGACGTGGCAGCCCGCTTTTTCAAGATGCTTTGCCCACTCGATATTGTTTTCCTCATCGAAACGGGCCTTGAGCTCGACCAGCACGGTCACCTGCTTGCCGTTTTCCGCGGCGCGGGCCAGAGCCGCCACAATCGGGGAATTGCCGCTGACCCTGTAGAGAGTCTGCTTGATGGCGAGCACGTCGGGATCCACTGCAGAAGCCGCCACGAATTTGACGACCGGATCGAAGGTCTGATAAGGGTGATGCATGAGGATATCGCCCTTGCGGATCTGCTCGAACAGATTGCTTCCCGCCGGAAACTCGGGCACGATCTGGGGCTTAGCATAGCGGTGCTCCCGCAGGTCGTCGAAGCCTTCGATCCCGTAGGCCTTCATGAGATATGTCAGGTCGAGAGGACCGTCGATCTCGTAGATGAAATCCTGCTCCAGAGACAGTTCTGTCTTAAGGAGCGTTAAAAGGCGCTCGTCGATCCCTTTTTCGACCTCCAGGCGGATGGCTTCACCTCTCTGCCGCTTCTTGAGCTGCTTCTGGATCTCCTTGAGAAGATCCTCCGCCTCGTCCTCAGCGATCTCCAGATCCGCGCTCCGCAGGATCCTGTAGGGGCTGGAGCAGAGGACCTCGTAGTTGACGAACAGTCTGGGAAGGAAGAAGCGGATCACATCCTCGAGAAGCACCAGCCGCCTCGGGGCGCCCTCGCTTCTGGGCAGAAGAAGGATCCTGGGCAGTACACCGGGGACCTGGACAGTCGCGAACTCAGGCTTGAGTTTGCCGGCTTTGGCGGCCTTTTTCGCTTTTTTGCCGGATCCGAGAATGCCGGGCGAAGAAGTTTCCTTCCTGGTAAGGAGCGCTCCGATGTTGAGACTCTTATTGCGGATGAGCGGGAAAGGCCTGGAGCTGTCCACAGCCATGGGCGTGAGAACGGGAAACACATCCGTGGTGAAATAGTCCTCTACGAACCGCGCTTCCGCTTTGCTCAGAGTGGTAAGATCCCTCACCATGACGAGGCCGTTCTCTTCCAGAGCGGGAATGAGCTGCCTGTTCAGGGTATAGTACTGCTGCTGCATGAAGACATGCGTCGCCTCGAGGATCGCGCTGAGCTGCTCGGAGGCTGTCATGCCTGCGATATCTCTTTTTTTGTAGCCGGCGTGCGCCATATCCTGCAGGGATGCGACTCTCACCATAAAGAACTCGTCCAGGTTGGAGGCAGTGATACTGAGGAATTTGAGACGCTCGAACAGAGGATTTTCCTTGTTGCGCGCCTCGCTCAGGCAGCGTCTGTCAAATTCGAGCCAGCTCAGTTCTCTGTTGAAATAATACTGCGGATTTCTGAAATCAATGCTTTCGGATGCCATGCTCTTCCTCCTTCCTGTCTCATCAGATCTCGCGCTGACGGATCACGGGCCTTATGCTGAAGGTCTCCTCAAAGAAATCCGCACGCCTGTCAAACAGCCCTTTTTCGAGCGTAATATCCTTCTTGGTACTGACGGTCATCTGAAGCTGACCCTCTCTGAGCCGGATGCGGACATCCGTGAATTTCTTCTTGTGGGACCGGTCCAGTCCGTTGGCCAGGCGCAGAATGGCGGTGAGTTTCGTCACGATCATGTAGTCCTCCCGCGTCAGCCTTCCGGCGCCGCCCGTCTCCTCGTAATAGACAAACTCGCTGTGGTTGAAGCGGACCACATTGGCCATGATCTCCCGCTCCCGTCCTGAAAGTCCTATGATCTCCGTGGACATGATGATGTTATAGGAGCAGTCGGACAGATTCTGCATGCTGATATACTTGCCGCAGTCATGAAGGATCGCGCACAGGCGCAGAAGGAGTCTCTCCCTGTCCCCCATGCCGTGGATCCTCTTCATGGAATCGAAGATCTGCAGCGCAATGAGTTCCAGTGTTTTGGACCGCTCCTCGCTGCCCTTATAGCGCTTGGAAGTCTGCAGCGCGCAAGTCAGTATATCCTGCTCAAAATCATGCGCGGGCTTAATAAATTTCTTTTCAACCGCGTAATCGTAGACCATGCCGTCGCACAGAGCGGCGCCGGGGAGCCAGATCAGATCCGCTTTCATTGTTTTGGCGATGCACTTGACGATGATGGAGGAGATCTGCAGGAGCGGGATCTTCTCGTCCGATATTCCGAGCCTGGACGAGAGGTCGATGACACTGCTCTCCCGCAGCTGTGAGATAAACACGTTCAGCGCCTCCGCATCGATAAACTCCGCCTGTCCCATGTCGCCGGGGATGGTGCGGCCGCCGGTGAAATTGCCGCTGTCGCGGGCGGCGTCCGCCAGATAGTCATCGATCACGACGATCCGGCTGATGTCCCTGTCCTTGAGATACAGCTTCTTAAAAACATTGAGCTGCGTGTTTACGATCTCTTCTACCAGGGATTCGTTGCGGACCGATCTTGCGCCGATCCTCTCGAGCTGCTCCCGGATGCGGAGAACGCCGATCCGCAGGTTTTGCGTCGCGCTGAGCCGGTCCTTCTCAAACAAAGAGATCTGTACGCTGCCGCCGCCTATGTCGACGATGGCGGTGGACTGCTCCAGCAGCTGCGGAAAGATACTTCCCTTCGACGCCAGTGACTTGTAATCCATAAAGCGCTGCTCGGTGTTGTCGAGCACATCGATCCGGATACCGGTCTCCTGTTCGATCTGAGACAGGATCATGGAACTGTTCTTCAGTTCGCGGAAAGCGCTGGTCCCGCAGGCCTTATAGGCCTCGACTCCGTAATTGTTCATGATCGCGCGGGACTCGGAAAGGATCCTTTTGAGTTCCGCCAGGTGAGCGCGGGAGATCTTGCCCGTGTGATAGGTGTCTGTACCTATGTCGATCATGTGTCTTATATTGTCGATCAGCCTGATCCCGCCCTTCTTGGAGAGCTCAAAGATCTTCAACTCGTAAATATAACTGCCGACATCGATCGTGCCGAATAGATGCACTGCCATAGTGTTGTTTACCCCTTCTGTTTCGTGCGGGTCTCCCGCGGAGATCCGGTAATGGCGCCTTTTCTATTATATCAATTTTACCGCCGCACAGCTATCCGAAATCAAAGATATAAAAGGGCAGCGATCAGACGGCCTTGTCCATTTTCAGGAGTTTAGCGGCCTGGTCGGCGGCGATCAGGCTGTCGATGATCTCGTCCAGATCGCCGTTCATCACGGAGTCGATCTTATAGAGCGTCAGCTTGATCCTGTGATCCGTGACGCGCCCCTGGGGGAAATTGTAGGTGCGGATTTTTTCCGAGCGGTCTCCGGTGCCGATCTGGCTTCTTCGCAGATCCGCCTCCTCGTCATGCCTCTTCTGCATCTCCAGATCATAGAGCTTGGAGCGAAGAAGGGCCCAGGCCTTGGCCTTGTTCTGCAGCTGGGACTTCTCGGTCTGGCTGTAAATGACGATTCCGGTCGGGTAATGCGTCAGTCTGACGGCCGAGTCCGTCGTATTGACGCACTGGCCGCCGTTTCCGGAGGCTCTCATTACATCGATCCGTACATCCTTATCCGGTATATCGATGACAATGTCTTCGTCTACCTCAGGGATCACGGCGACGGTGACCGTCGAGGTGTGGATCCTTCCGCCGGATTCTGTCGCGGGAACGCGCTGCACTCTGTGCACGCCGCTCTCGTATTTCATTCTGGAATAGGCGCCCTGCCCGCGGATCATAAAGCTGACGGATTTCATTCCGCCGATCCCGATCTCCTCAAAGTCCAGGATTTCCGACTTCCAGCCCCTTCCCTCGCCGTAATGCACATACATCCTGTACACTTCGGCGGCAAACAGAGCCGCTTCGTCGCCTCCCGCGCCCGCGCGGATCTCTACGATGACGTTCTTGTCGTCATTGGGATCCTTGGGCAGCAGCAGGATCCGGATGGTCTCCTCCAGTTCCGCAATCCTCTTTCTGGCCTGCGCCAGTTCCTCCTTGGCCAGCTCCCGCATCTCCTCGTCGCTCTCCTCTTCGAGCATGGCCAGGGAGTCGCTGACGGCCGCCGTGCAGTCCCTGTACTCCTTATAGGCCTCGACGAGCGGATAGAGATCGCTCTGCTCCTTCATGAGCTTTCTGAACCGGGGCTGATTCGACGCGATGTCGGGGCTGGCGAGTTCTGCCTGTATATCTTCATAATGCAGCATTACGCTGTCAAGCTTTTCAAACATGGTCTTCTCCGTATTATGTCTGGCGGATGCTCCTCACTCCCCGCACAATGCGGTCGTTGCCTCCGTAATCTCTGATCGTTTTGACGTCGTAGTATCCGGCCTCCGTCATGAGCCGGGCGACCTGGGACGCCTGGTCATAGCCGATCTCCAGATACAAAAGGCCGCCCGCGACGAGATGCCGGACTGCGCCCGGTATGATCCTTCTGTAAAAGGAAAGACCGTCCCCTCCGCCGTCGAGAGCCATCAGAGGCTCGTGATCCCTGACTTCCGGAGACAGTCCCGGAATGACGTCGGAGCGGATATAGGGCGGATTTGATACGATGATGTCGAACCGCTCATCCTCTGCTACGGCCTCGAAGAGATCTCCGCATCTGAAGGAGGCCCTGTCCGAGAGACCGAGCTTAAGCGCGTTTCTCTCTGCCACTGACAGGGCTCTTTCCGACAGGTCCGTTCCCACGCCGGAAGATCCGTTGGAATAGTGCAGGAGACTGAGAAGAATGCAGCCGCTGCCCGTGCACAGATCCAGGATCCGGTCGCCGTCGCAGGCTTCCCGCATGATCTCTTCCACCAGGTTCTCCGTGTCCTGTTCCGGGATCAGCACGTCGCTTGTGACCTCCATGGACAGGCCCATGAAATCCCTGGTTCCGGTTATGTAGGAAAGGGGCTCTCTGCGGTACCTTCTCTGCAGGAGCTCGTCGTACAGAGAAGCCTCCCGGTCGCTGACCGCTCTGTCCCCGTCAAGAAGCAGGGTCTGCAGGCCGGTGCCGCAGACGTGTTCCAGAAGGAGCCTTGCATCGAGCTGCGCCTCCCTCTCTTCGGAAAGGACCTCCGAAAGAAGTTCGGCTCCCTTTTTATACAATTCCTTATATTTGATCGGTTCGGTGTGATCTCCGGATCGCTCCATCGTTTCCTCCCTGTCAGGCTTCCAGGCTCTCGGGCGTATATCCGAATTCCCGGATCAGGTAATTCTTCCAGTCAAAAACGGCCTCGACCGAGGCCATGCCGACCCGGATCATATCGTCGTCCGGCTCCTTGGTCGTCATCAGCTGCATCCAGAGCCCCGGCTTGGAGATCAGGTTGATCAGAGGATTACTGCTGCTGCCCGCCAGCCGGATGATCTCATAGGAAATGCCGGAGATCACGGGAATAAGAAGAATGCGCAGCGCGACCCGCATCAGATGGCTGTCTGTTCTTATAAAGAAGAACAGGACCATGCTCACCAGCATGACAAACATGGTGAAGCTGCTGCCGCATCTCTTGTGCAGTCTCGTACTCCTGCGGGCGTTCTCGACCGTGAGAGGAAGACCGCTCTCCAGGCAGTTGATGCACTTGTGCTCCGCTCCGTGGTACTGGTACAGGCGGCGTATATCCTTCATAGCCGAGATTGCCGTGATATAGAGCAGAAAGACGGCGATGCGAAGAATTCCCTCGATCAGCACCATAAAGCCGGAATTTCCGATGAGAGAACTCAAAAAGGAAGCGGCCGCATAGGGAAGCAGAATAAAGAGCGCGATGGCGATCAGCATGGACAGGACGAGGACGAGAGCCGTCAGAGCGCCTCCGCCGGACTCCTCTCCGGCCTCTTCCGGATCGTACATCTCAGCGGAGTAATCCGTGACTCTAAGGCCCAGGACCAGAGAATCGATGAGCACGAAAAATCCGCGGACCACCGGGATCTTCCGGACCGGAAGATCAGACAGAACGCCCTTGTAGGTATCTTCTTTGACGACGATGCTCCCGTCCTCTTTCCTGACGGCGACCGCGTACCGGTCTCCGTTCTTCATCATGACGCCTTCCAGGACAGCCTGTCCGCCGATTCCGCTGCAGCGCTGTTCCTCAATCTTTTGACTTTGCAATAGTATTCCTCCTATACCAAAAAACAAGGCAGAGTATACTCCGCCTTGTCTTTGCTGGTCACTGCAGTGTGCCTTAGTTGCTATAGCCGTATTTCCTGTTGAACTTATCGATACGTCCCTTAGCAGCAGCAGTCTTCTGTGTGCCGGTGTAGAAAGAGTGGCACTTGGAGCAGACTTCGACGTGGATCTCGGGCTTTGTGGATCCGGTGACGAATGTGTTGCCGCAGTTGCAGGTCACGGTAGCCTGATAATACTTAGGCTGAATAGATGCTTTCATGATAATTCCTCCTTACCTGAGCACCCGGGCAATAATGCCGCAGGAGTAACGGTGCTCTGTATGATGATAATGATAGTATTTATTGTCTGTTTACAGACAGCTTCATGATTATATCACGCCCCTGATCTCTATGCAAGACGAATTTATAAATCACGCCGCGGTTTACAGGCATATCTGTTTTCAAAATAACGTTCACAAAAACCTGAACTTCGTCTCCTTCAGTCTTTTGGCCCAATAAGCAAAGCACACCGCGGCCGCAGCGGCAAAAAAGAGAATCCACTGCGGACTTTTAAGGACATCCGTCCATCCGAAAGACCAGGAGGCCAGAACCAGCAGATTGCAGGTGCAGTGAAGCAGAAACGGCACTTCGAACTGCCTCGTGAGCTCATAGGCAAGTGAAAACACCATTCCCATGATAAAGCCGTATATGCCCTGCTTCCAGTTGCCGTGCGACGCGCCGAACAGCGCAGATGAGATCAGAGCTGCCGGAAGAGAGGGAAATTCGCAGCGCAGGCGGTACCACATGATCCCTCTGCAGACGACTTCTTCTGTAAACGGAGTCAAAAGGCCGTAGACTGCGGCGGCCAGCGGCACACAAGCCGGATTCACCGGCATCCCGGTCCCGTCAGTTCTGATCAGGAGGATATTGGTCAGTGCACAAAGAGAGATCGTTCCGATCAGCAGAAGGAAGGTCAGCATACTGCTGTCTTTTCTCCCCGAGATCCAGGACCGGTCCTGTCTGTGCCTTAAAATCAGAATGTCCCTCTGTCCCTCCTTGATCACGGGAATCACCGCGCAGACAGCGGCTATGCCCAGCGACAAAATATCGACGGCATCCTTCCACTCTGTATAGAGAAGCACAAGATCATCTGATGCCGTATTAACTGCGTGTTCTGCAAGCATGCCCAGCGCAGAACGTATCGCGGTGAACAGGATCAGATAGATCAAAAAAGGTTTTACAGCATAAAAAAAAGATTCCGAACGACTGCGTTTCATTACCGCACCATCTCATTCTCCCTAAATAAAATGATCACATAAAATTCGCATTAATTCGCATAAATTCATTTAGATCCGCATAGGAAAAGAAAGCCCGGCGCTTTCAGGCGCCGGGCTTTCCTGCAGTTTACAATGATCTCTTACGTCATTCTGACAGCCGGATCAGCGAAGCATAGCGCCGCCGATGACCATCATCTGGACTTCACTGGTTCCCTCGTAGATCTCAGTAATCTTCGCATCTCTCATCATGCGCTCGATGGGATACTCACGTGTGTAGCCATAGCCGCCGAACAGCTGCAGGCATCTGCGGGTAACGTCGGAAGCGTTAGCTGCTGCAACGAGCTTAGCTTCTGCAGCAAGAACTGTATAAGGAAGTCCCTGGTCAACAGCGTTTGCTGCCTGATAAACCAGAAGTCTTGCTGCTTCTGTGTTCGCTTTCATCTTCGCAAGCTCGAACTGAGTGTTCTGGAACTTAGCGATCGGACGGCCGAACTGAACTCTCTGCTTCACATACTCAACAGTGACATCAAGTGCGCCCTCAGCAATTCCGAGTGCCTGAGCAGCGATACCGATTCTGCCGCCGTCAAGGGTCATCATAGCAATTTTGAATCCCTTGTTGACTTCGCCCAGCAGATTCTCCTTCGGAACCTTGACGTTCTCGAATACGAGCTCGCAAGTGTTGGATCCGCGGATACCCATCTTCTTCTCATGGGAACCAACGCTGAAGCCTTCCATGCCCTTTTCCATGATCAGAGCGGTAATGCCCTTGTTGCCGAGAGATTTATCTGTCATACCGAAGATAACGAAAACATCTGCAACGCCTGCGTTTGTGATGAAGATCTTGGAGCCGTTGACCAGATAGTAGTCGCCCTTATCCTCGAAAACAGTCTTCTGGCCGGCTGCATCCGTACCTGCATTGGGCTCGGTCAGACCGAATGCGCCGAGCTTCTCGCCGGAGAGAAGGGCAGGAAGATATTTCTGCTTCTGCTCTTCCGTACCGAACTTATAGATCGGCCATGCGCAAAGAGAAGTGTGAGCGGAAATGCCAACAGCTGTGGAAGCACAAACCTTGGAAACTTCCTCGATACACTGTGCATAGGACAGCTCGTCCATGCCTGCTCCGCCGTACTCTTCCGGGAAAGGAATTCCCATGAGACCCATCTCAGCAGCCTGCTTGAATGTCTCAAAAGGGAACTTTTCTTCCTCATCGATCTCAGCTGCGATCGGTGCGCAGACTCCCTGTGCGAAGTCACGGTACATGTTCACCATATCCTGATGAATTTCGTCGTTAAAAAAGTTCATTGCAACCTCCTTTGATATTGAGCTACAAGTAGCATTTTAGATGAACGCTGTACATTTTTCATCTAATTATCATTATTATATCATCGCAGATGTTCATTTTCCACAAAAACAGAAGGTTTTTATCCTCATAATAGTGAAAAAAAAGTAAAAAAAGCACGATTCATCTGCACTGCCTATAAAACGATCGTCTCATGGAGCGACAGAGCATAGATGATCCTCTCCCGCACTTTTTTTCCGGTGATCTGATGCAGCGCTCTCCCGTACAGATCCAGCTGTACTCTGTATCTGTCCCGAAGCTCCTGCGCATGACTGACCCGGTCCGTCTTGTAGTCCACCAGCACAAATTCGTCTCCTTCCAGGAAGCAGGCGTCAATGATTCCCTGCACGAGCATCGTCTCGTCACCGGGGAAGTCGGGATTGATCAGGTCAGCCCCGATCCCAAGCACAAAGGGCTGCTCCCTGAAGAGGCGGTCCGCATCGGCGGCTCTCGCCATGCGCCCGGCCAGCGGGCTTTTCAGAAAGCGAAGAATACCGGACACCGGCATCCGCGCATATTCAGGCGGAATTCTTCCTGATGCTGCCAGCTCTTCCCGCCACTCATCAAACTCCTGCGGCGTCACCTGCGCCGGATCTGCGAAACGTCTGTAATCAAACAGTTCCAGCAGCCTGTGCACGGCTGTTCCGTACTGCGTCCCGGTGAATGCGGCAGGACCGCTGCCGCCGGCGGAAGTACCATTGGCCTGCGCTGAAACTCCTCCTTTTTCGTCCAGGGCAAAAGAGGCAATGATCGGAGAAGGAAGGTTTTCCGGAAACAGATCGAGCGCGCCCTCCCCCGCTTCCTCTTCGAGAAAAGCTTTCTTCAGTTCGGATACGGACGTCTTGGTATACAAGCCTTTCAGGTTCGAGAAAGCATATCGTCTGGAATAGATCGTTTCCAGATTCTCTTCGGTCTCCGGGTCAGGCAGCGGCTCTTCCTCTGAAAAAGATATACTCTCCAGTTCCTGCTTCCTGATCGCCATGCCCGACTGTGTGAGCATCTCTTTGACTGCCAGATCCGCACAGTTTAAGACCCTGACCGCAAAGTGATCCGATCCTTCTCCGGCGCGGACTGCATACCATATCAGTTCCAGAAAGCTCTGCGACTGCGCGATGAGTGAGACGGGTATTTTCTCATCCCTCTCCATAGAGAGGGGGAGGCTCTTCTCCCACTCATCGCATTTTTTGGCGGCATTGGGCAGATAACCTGTCAGGATCAGCTTTTCCTTGGCCCTCGTCATGGCGACATAGAGGACGCGAAGTTCTTCTCCCAGACTGTCGCGTTTCATCTTATCAGCGATGGCATCCTTGCGGATATTGCTGTATTTTGTCCTGAGCTCCGGATCCCAGTAATCCATACCGATCCCCCAGTCGCTGTCGCATATGAAGGTTCCTTTGGTGTCGTGAGACCTGTAGCTGTGTTCTTTGGCCATGCCCGCCGCAATGGTCACCGGAAATTCCAGTCCCTTGCTCTTATGAATGCTCATGATCCGCACGACATCCGCATTCTCATCCAGGATATTGGCTTCGCCGTAATCTACGTCGCGGTGGTGGATCTGGTCTATGTACCGCACAAAGTCAAACAGGCCCTGAAGTCCCATGGAGTCAAATGCGCCCGCCTGCGCCATGAGCATCTGCAGGTTGGCGATCCTCTGCTCGCCGCCGGGGAGCGCCCTGCACCATTCCTCGTAGCCTGTCTCGGCAAACAGCGCCGAGAGAAGTTCATATATATGCAGATAGACGACGCGGTCTCGCCAGCGATTGACAAATTCTATAAAATGTCTGCACTTTTCCCGCAGTGCGTTCAAGCCCGTGCTGCCCGGGCCTTCACAGATCTCCGCCTCCGCTCTCAGCATAAGGCAGGTGTAAAGATCCGATTCGCGGTCCGGCGCACCGGCTCTTAAGCGGGCGATCTCCTCCTCCGTAAATCCGCCGAAGAAGCTTCTGAGCACGCCGTAAAGCGGAATATCCTGCCTGGGGTTGTCCAGTACCCGGATCATCTCCAGAACAGCCTGAATCTCTTTGGATGAGAAGTATCCGGTCTTGGATTCGATATAGTAAGGAATGCCTTCTTTCTCAAAGACGTCGCGAAAATCCTCGTTCCAGTTTGTTCCGCTCCGGAGCAGAATGACCATGTCGCCGTAACGGCAGGGGCGCACGGTACCATCTTCCGCTGTAATGGGAAGGGTTCCCACCAGTTCCCGGATGCGTCCCGCAACTGCAAGTGCTTCCCTCTGCCTTGCACTGAGCACTTCTACCTCTTCAGGCACTTCTCTTCCCAAAGAGTCCGGTCCTCCGTCCACGATAAGCAGCTCTGTTTTATAGAGATCCGGATCCTGACCCGGCGGATAGGAGGCACCTTGTTTGAGCGAAACTTCATCGCTGTATTCCACGCCTCCGATCTCACTTCGCATCAGCCTTCCGAAGACGTCGTTGACGCTGCTGAGCACCTCGGCGCGGCTCCTGAAATTGCTGTCGAGGTCGATCCTCTCTGTCTTTTGGTCCAGATGCCTGTACTGCGCCAGTTTCTGCATGAAGATCTCGGGTCTTGCCAGGCGGAACTTATAGATACTCTGCTTGACGTCTCCGACCATGAAGCGGTTGAATTCTCCCTCGTCCTCTGTGGAGATCAGCCGCAGCAGAAGTTCCTGCACATCGTTGCTGTCCTGGTACTCATCGATCAGGATCTCGTCAAAATACTGACGGTACGCGAGCGCCGTCCTTCGGGGCCTGTAAACGCCCTCCTCGTCTTTATAGGTGAGGATCTGCAGGGCAAAGTGCTCGAGATCGACAAAATCAATGACATTTTTCTCCCGTTTGACCGCAGAAAAGCGCTCGAGAAACCGGCAGGTGAGATCCGAGAGCGCGGCGGCTGCGCCTCTCATACGCGACATGGTCTCCAGGATCTGATCCGAATCCTCGTCAGCGGACCGCTTTCGGATACCGGCAACTGCATCCTTGGCCTGATTTCTCAGAAAGACAGCAGTGTCCTTTTTGTCCGGATCCACATCGGGGTATTTTTTGGCACTGACAGCCGGCAGCCGTCTGAACTCCACAGTCAGGGCACGGCGGATCCTGTCCCGGATCGACCGGATCTCGTCCGCCGGCAGATTTCCTGCGGCCTCAGTACCCGGGACTTCTCCGAGAGTGCTCAGAGCCCCCATCTCCTCTCTGATCAGGGGAAGATAAACCGACGGGCCGTCTGAAAGCGAGCAGAGCTCGTAAAGGCGTTCGTAAATGCTCTTTACGCCGATGATCTGCTCTGCGGTCGTCAGGATCATATGCTGCATCCAGGGTGCGCGCAGGAGATCCTCCTCACTCATAACCGTATAGTCCGAGCCTCTTGCGTGCAGCCACTCCACGGGATCCGGCCGGCTCACCGCCTGTGTGTACAGCGTCTCGATCATATTCTCGATCTCTTTGTCCCCTGCACCCCGGCAGAAGTATGCCGCGCATTGTAGAAGGGCGGGATCTTTCTTTTCATATCCCTCCTCCAGAAACTCCTCGATCGTATCTTTGCGCATGAGGCCGGCTTCCGTCTGATCCATCTGCCTGAAGCCCGGGTCCAGATCGATCTCACTGAAATTGTTGCGCAGGACGAAGGTGAAAAAGCTGTCCATTGTCGTGATCTGCGCATTGTGAAGCAGCGTCTCCTGTCTCTGCAGATGGAGATTGCCGGGATCCTCTTCTATTCTTCGCGCTATGGCGGTGCCTATCCGTTCCCTCATTTGAGCCGCTGCCGCCTTTGTAAAAGTGACGACGAGCAGTCTGTCAATATCGAGAGGATGATCACCCTCGCTGATCATGCGGATGATCCTCTCGACAAGAACAGCCGTCTTGCCGCTGCCTGCAGCCGCTGAGACCAGCACATTGTGGCCTCTGGCTTCAAGGACCCGCGTTTGCTGTTTGGTAAAAGTGATTGCCATTGATTCGCCTCTCTATTTGTCTCTGTAGCGGTATCCGTCGATCGAGGGATCAAAACCGCAGACGCTTTTGTATGGACAGTAATCACAGGCGGACCTGCTGCCCCACACTGCGGGCTCCGCCGCCGCTTTTCCGTCCAGAATCTCCTCTGCCAGCTTGCATATGATCTCCTTGACATCTGACGTCAATTTCTCGAACTGCTCAGCGGTATACACATGGGAGCCTCTTCCCGGACTTCCGTCTGCACTAAGACTGAGCGGGATCACATCGCTTTTCTCCCGCGGTCCGATTCCCGTATGCAGATGACTGTAGGAATCAGGGTCGGCGTTGACCAGACCGGTCGGCCTGAGGGCTGCGCGGATCTTTTCGACGGCGTTTTCCTTGTCTGAGGGATCACCCGCGGAGCCGGAAGGGGTTTCCCCGGAATCGACGACAGGGTCCATGATCCGGTAATACAGCATAGCGGAAGGTATGACCGATTTTCCCGGATTTTTATGCGAGATCTGATCGAGCACCGCATTCATATACAGGATCAGCTGGAGCTGGATTCCCCTCCTGATCAGATCTTCGTCCAGATCCAGAGACCCGGATTTGTAATCAAGGATCTTGACAAATATGCGGTCCTCTTCCCTGCACAGATCGATCCTGTCGATCCTCCCGACCAGCTTCAGGCTCCTGCCTCCGCCCAGGGGAGTCGTGATCGTATCCGCATCCCCTTCAGGTCCAAAGTAAAACTCATATCCCTCCGGGACAAATTGTCCGCGGCTGAGCTGGTAGCGCAGCGTGTCGACGCTCCTTTGCAGGATCCTTTCCAATCCGGCCAGCAGGTATTCACTCCTCTTGGAAGAATACATGAGAAGCTCCTTGTAAGATCCCGCCGTTTCGCGCAGCGATTCCGCCATGATCCGCTCACCCTCTTCCGGTGTGAGATCACTCCATGTCAGCCCGCTTCCGATCAGTTTCTTACTGAACCTGTCCAGGCTCATATGAAGGATGGTCCCGGTATCCACGGGTTCGATCGTGTACTCTTTCCTATTGGCCAGCCTGAGTCCATATTGGAGAAACTGCCTGAGCGAGCACTGCGCGGCTGTCTCCAGCCGGCTGATCCCGCCCATGACGGAATTTCCATAGAGCGCATTTGCCGTCTCCCTGCTGATCCAGACCGGAGAATACGTGGTAAATGCTGCGTCTTTGAGCTTTTCCAGCGCTTCTGCCGTCTCTCTCTCTCCTTTGCGCATGAGATACCCATAGGCAGTTCTCAGCTCCGCATTTTCTTTGGAGCCGTCCGGAATCTTTCCCTGCGCAAAATCCCTGAGTGCACCGGAGAGCCATACGATACTGTCCCTCTCTCCGGTCAGCTGTTCGCTGACGGGCGCAAGTTGGGGATGTTCGATCTCCGTATCGGGAAAGAGCTTTCCGATCATCTGGATCAGATAAGAAGGGTGAAGCGTCTCGCCGTCCTGCGCCGTTCTTGCAAAAGAGAGAAAGAGCGCATCGGTCGGCTTGGTCAGGTTCAAGTACAGGTATAATTTCTGCAGATACATCTGCTGCCTCGGAGTGGGCGACAATTCAGCTCCCGAGTTCCTGAGGAAGTCCCTGTCAAGATCTGACAGAAGTCCGCCGCGTGAAGCCGCTCTGGGGATATTCCCGTCATTGACACCGGCAAAAAACAGAATGCTGCACTGGGAAAGTCTCGTTCTCTCTATATCTCCCACCAGCACCCGGTCAGCCTGCTGCGGCAGAGTTCCCAGCCGGATCTCCGCAAATCCCGCTTCAAGGAGCTCCGCATATTCCTTCGAGGAGATAGTTTCCTCCCCCAAAAGGTCGTGGATCTGTTCAAGCAGATCGATCACATATCGGTAGAGCTGGCTGAACTGCCGCTCTCTGACAAAATCGCCCGCCTCCCTGAAGGCCTGGGTCATACGGGCGGTCTTTTCTTCCATGGACAGGGCTGTCATGAAGCGGTACAGCGCCTTTGTCCTCTCTGCCGCACCGGCTGTGCCGGCCCTCTCCAGATCGATGCTGCCGGCAAGAGGCTCGATCTCCTTTAAGAAGCGCTGCCGCAGAGGTTCTGTCTGTGCGTCAAAGGAAAGGCTCCACTTCTTTCTCCCGCGAATTCCGTGCTGCAGGCAATAATTCTCAAGCAGGTCAACCTCTTCCCTCGTGATGTCGCTCATCCCGCTTCTGAGATAGCGGAAGACTGCCGTATAGGAATACCCCTGCGGACGGATCTGCAGGGCGCTGCGAATCGCCTCTGTAAGGGGATTGATTCCGGCAGAGTCGGTCCTGTCGATATAGACGGGGATGTCATATCTTGCCGCCTGCTTTTCAAAGAGTCTTCCGTACTGGTCCAGGTCGCCGCATACGACCGAGATATTTCTGTACTGATAACCCTTGGTGAGGATCAGTTTTTTGATCTGTATGCAGATCTGACGCACCTCTTCTTCCGCTGTATCGGTCTCAAAAATGCGGATCCTTCCCGCCTGCCCGGTACTCATAGGGGTCAGCGGATAGCGGAATATGTGCCGCTCGAGATGCGCAAGATAAGGATTATTGGCAAAACGGACCGGCGCTGTATCCTCTTCGCCGATGTGTATGTCGCTTTTTCTGGTCAGTCCCTCTCTGGCTGCTATATTGTCCAGATCACTTACAGTCTTCCTTGTCAGATAGAAGAGCGCGTCTTCGTTTCCGGGCTGCCGGTACTCATGCACCCATGACAGAGAAGGCCCGTCGTCTCTGCCATAGGGAAGGGAGATCACGACCTCTTCTGCACATCGGATCAGCGCCGCGATCACTCGGTATTGGACCGGTGTAAAACCGGTAAATCCGTCCAGCACAAAAACACTTCTCTTCACAAGGTTGGAATAGGGAATGGCCTCGGCAAGAAGGTCAAGCCGCTCCTCGGAAGTGATAAAGCGGTCCTTCTTGCCCTGCATGAAAGCGCGATAAAGGACCCCCAGATCTTCAAGCCTGGCACTGAGCGCACCGCGCCCTTTTCCGGCCGCGTACTCCTGCATATGAGAAAGCTGCTGTTCTCCGATCCCGTACTGCATGAACTCCGATAGTACGGATTTGATCTCTGCGATCATGCCCGGATAGTGAATGCTCTTCCCCAGAATTTTGAGATCCTTCTCGCTTTTCCCCGCAGTCCTGCGGATCAAAAGTGTTTTTCCCGTGTCATCGAGTACTGCTCTCTCGGGTACGCCGATCTCCTCAAAGATCCGGTGCGTGAGCCTGCCAAAACTGAGAACGTCAATGTTCAGGATCCCCCGATCAGGAGACTCCGTCACGATCTCTTTCTGCGTCTGCATGGAATACTGATCCGGAACGATGATCACATTATTCTCCTGCAGTGCCGTATTCTCTCTAATGGCCTTTGAGGCGCGCGCAAGGATCATGCTGTGAAGCGTGCGGCTCTTTCCGGATCCGGAGGCGCCCAGACAAAAACGATAGCTCATATTCTTCCTCCCCTCATCAGTCTCTATCTTACACCCGTCAGCGCACGAAAAAAAGCACTGCAATTTTTCATGCAGTGCTTTGGTGATTACACGTACAGGCAATCAGATCTTTTTCTTATCGCGGATCTCCGTGATCGTATCGCCGGAGACGATCTGGAAGCTGACACCGGTGCGGTTGGGCTTATCATCTTCGAACGTGTAGTCCTTACCGGGAAGGATCGCATTGAGGATAATACCTGTCAGAGATCCAGTCGCAAGGCCCGAGAGGCTCAGGGTAAGATTTCCGAGCGGGATCGTGATGGCTCCTGCGTTGGAGTAGCTGATTCCGATCGAGAGGACCATGATCAGCGCTGCGATCAGGACATTTCTGCTCTTGGAGAAATCAGTTCCGGTCTCCACGAGATTTCTGATGCCGACTGCGGAGATCATGCCGTAAAGCACCAGAGAGATTCCGCCGATCGTTGCGGCAGGCATCACTTCGATGACAGCAGCAAACTTGGGGCAGAAGGAAAGAAGGACCGCAAACCCGGCCGCAATGCGGATGACACGGGGGTCATAGACTTTTGTGAGCGTGAGCACGCCGGTGTTCTCGCCGTATGTCGTATTGGCAGGCGCACCGAACAGGGAAGCGATCGCTGTCGCAAGTCCGTCGCCCATGAGTGTGCGGTGAAGTCCGGGATCCTTGATGTAATTGACGCCGCATGTGGAACTAATCGCGGAAATATCACCGATGTGTTCCATCATGGTGGCCAGTGCGATCGGCATGATCGTCACAACACTCGTCAGAAGAAGTCCGGTATCGAGATTGCCGCCGGTAAAGATCGAGAACACCGTTTTCTCATAGCTGACGGGAATTCCGATCCAGGGTGCATTCGCTACAGCAGAGAAATCGATCTTTCCCGCAACTGCCGCACAGAGATAGGATCCGATAACACCCAGGAGAATAGGGACGATCTTGATCATGCCCTTTCCCCAGATATTGCAGATCACTACGATCAGGATGGCCACCAATGCGATCCACCAGCAGCTCTCCACGTTGTTGATCGCAGAAGGTGCCAGGTTGAGGCCGATCGAAATGATGATCGGTCCCGTCACGATCGGGGGGAAATACTTCATGACCCGGCTCGTGCCGTAAGCCTTAAAGAGCCCTGCAAGCACCAAGTATACCAGCCCTGCGCAGGCTACGCCGAAGCATGCGTAGGGAAGCAGTTCGCTGGGTGTTCCGTCTGCGCCCATGGGTGCAATCGCCGCATACCCTCCGAGGAAGGCAAAAGAGGATCCCAGAAATGCGGGGACTTTCTTCTTGGAGATCAGGTGGAAAAGCAGTGTTCCCAGTCCTGCAAACAGCAGTGTAGTTGAGACATTAAGTCCTGTGATCAGCGGAACAACGACGGTGGCGCCGAACATAGCAAACATGTGCTGTAATCCGAGAACGATCATCTTGCCTGTTCCCAGTTCGCGCGCGTCATAGATCGGGCGCTCACCGACTTTGTATTCATTTGTTGCCATTTAATATCCTCCTACTCGGTTTCCTCCACTTCTTCTTCGTAAACAGCTTCTTTATTCTGATCATCCTCATGGATCGCTTCGCCGGACTCCTCGCCCTCGTAGATTGCCTCTTTATTCTGGTCGTCTTCGTGAATCGCCTCTGTCTCGTCTTCTTCATCCATTGCTGCAGCAACAGCCTCTTCGATCACTTCATCATCGATTCCGTCGGTATCCTCGGAGAGGATATCTTTCACGCGAACTGCGGAATCCACAACGGCGTCTTTCACTTTGCCGGCCGTCTCGCCGACGACGTCGAGCACTTCCTCGCCCTTGGGACCGATGGCCTCTCTGACCTTAGCCATAGCGTCGGCAGAGCTCTCCTTGATCGTCGTATACGTTCTTGTGGCAGCGTTCACAAAACGCTCCGCAGTATCATTATCTTCTTCCTCGACTTCACGGGTATCGTCCTCGAACTCGTCCCCGGTCTTGTTGCCGTTCTCTTCAAGATAATTGTACACGGTTGCCGCAGTGACGCCGGCAACTGCAAGACCAAATAAAACTTTACCTAATCTAAACATAATTTCCTCCTTCCAGATCGATCGGATCTGATTTACGTTTTCATCTCATGGTACTCTATTTGGAGTAAAATGAAAAGCAATTCTTCCAAAATATAAACTCTTAATTGTTACGTCTGATAAGCAATGCTATCATAAAAATGACATCACAGTCCTGAACATGTTTCATGTCAAAATACGGAGGTCAGTCAAGTGAACGAAAAATTCTGGGATCTCAAAAAGTCCAGGCAGGACAGCATGATCAACAGTGCGCTCAGAGTATTTGCGGCAGGCGGTTACCGCCATGCCAGTACCGATGAGATCGTAGCCGGCGCGTCGATCAGCAAAGGGCTCCTTTTCCACTATTTTTACAGCAAGCTCGGACTCTACGAGTTCCTCGCCGAATACAGTGCCCGCTATGCTCTGGTAGAGCTAAGCGCAGAGCTCAGAAAGCGGGAAGAGCTTCCCTTTTTTGATCTGATGACTGCGATCGTGAATGCGGAATCCCTTGTCATGCGCCGCTACCCTTACATGATGCTCTTCCTGAAAAGAGTCTCATCCGAATCCGCGGATATATCCAAACAGGCTGCGGAAAACGCTGTGATGTACACAGATCGGATCCGCAGCCTTGTGAATCAATCAATCCTTCCGGAAACTATGGTTTTGGAGGATGCCCTCAAAACGGAGCATTATATCGAACTGGTCAGGCTCGACCTGATGTCCGCCCTGCTTCGGGAAGGCGTCGATGCTCCCGACGGCAAGTACCGGACATCCGCAGCGGAAGCTGTCGGGTTCTTCAGAGATCATTTCTGATCACAGATCTTTTTCGTTTCACACCGTAAGCTTGAAGGAACTCTTGAGGCCGACGATCCGGTTGAACACAGGGGCGCCTTCCTTGGAATCATGGCAGTCAACACAGAAATAACCGTTTCTGACAAACTGGAAGCGCTCGAATTTGGCTGCGTCCTTCAGGGCAGGCTCTGCATACGCGCTACACTCTCTGAGAGAATTCGGATTGAGGTTGAGCGATCCGTCTTCGTTATAGACGCCCTTGGCCTCATCTACAATATTCTCATAGAGCCTGACTTTGACGGGAACCGCTTCTTTGGCACTGACCCAGTGGATCGTTCCCTTGACTTTGCGGCCGGTAAACCCGCTGCCGCTCTTGGTCTCGGGATCATAGGTCACATGGACAGCCGTCACATTGCCTTCTTCATCCGTATCATATCCGACACATTTGACGAAATATGCGTACATAAGGCGCACTTCGTTCCCGGGGTATAATCTCTTATACTTGGGGATCGGTGCTGTCAAAAAGTCGTCTCTCTCGATCCAAAGCTCCCTTCCGAAGGGGATCTGACGGACGCCGAGCTCGGGATTCTCCAGGTTATTGTCCGCGTCGAGCATCTCTGTCTGTCCCTCGGGATAGTTGTCGATGATCAGCTTGAGCGGATCCAGTACAGTGAGCATTCTGCTGCAGCTGGGTTTGAGATCCTCCCTGATGCAGTACTCAAGCATTGCATAGTCCGAGGAGGACTGCGCCTTGGAGATACCGCTCAGTTCCACGAACCTCTTAATGGAGGCCGGTGTGAATCCCCTGCGGCGAAGTCCGGAAATACTGACCAGCCTGGGATCATCCCATCCGTCAACGATGCCTTCTTCTACAAGCTTCTTGATATATCTCTTGCCGGTGACCACGTTTGTCAGATACATCTTGGCAAACTCGATCTGCCTGGGCGGATGATCAAATTCCGCTTCCCGCACGACCCAGTCGTACAGCGGACGGTGATCTTCGAATTCGAGCGTGCACAGAGAGTGCGTGATATGCTCAATGGCATCCTCGATGGGATGTGCATAGTCGTACATGGGATAAATACACCACTTATCTCCTGTGTTGTGGTGATGCATGTGCGCCACCCTATACAGGATCGGGTCTCTCATGTTCATATTGGAACTGGCCATATCGATCTTGGCGCGGAGCGTCTTCTCACCGTCTGCAAACTCACCGTTCTTCATGCGGTCAAAGAGTTCGAGGTTTTCCTCTATGCTCCTGTTTCTGTTGGGATCATCGATTCCGGGCTCCTCGAGCGTTCCGCGGTACTCCCTCATCTGCTCGGCAGTCAGATCCGAGACATAGGCCTTTCCCTTTTTGATCAGTTTGACCGCGATCTCGTACATCTCCTCAAAGTAGTTGGAGGCAAAAAAGAGACGGTCTTCATAGTCCGCTCCGAGCCATGCCACATCCTCTTTGATGGACTCCACGAATTCGCTCTTCTCTTTGGTCGGATTGGTATCATCAAACCGCAGATTAAATTTGCCGCCGTACTGCTGTGCCATACCGTAGTTCAGAAGAATACTCTTGGCATGTCCTATATGCAGATAGCCGTTCGGCTCAGGAGGAAAGCGGGTGTGGACAGTCGTGTACACCCCTTCCGCCAGGTCTTTATCAATTTCCTTCTCGATAAAATGACGGCTGACTTTCTCTTCTGCAGAGACTGCAGCGTCATCTCTTTTCAGTTCTTCTTTACCCATAAATGCTCCTAAATGAATGTAACTGTATTCCGGTCCGTAACTGAGTGCGATCAGGCGTCTTCCATAGAATAGTTGGGCGCTTCCTTGGTGATCTGGATGTCGTGGGGATGGCTCTCCTTGAGGGAGGCAGCCGTGATCTTGACGAACTGTCCCTTCTCCTGCAGCTCCTTGATCGTGTGGGAACCGGTCAGTCCCATACCGCTTCTGATACCGCCGCACATCTGGAAGATCACGTCTTCCACTTCGCCCTTGTAAGCGACACGGCCTTCGACGCCTTCCGGAACGAGCTTGCGCGCATTCTCCTGGAAGTATCTGTCCTTACTGCCGTTCTCCATGGCAGCGATCGAGCCCATGCCTCTGTATACCTTATACTTACGGCCCTGATACAGCTCTGTCGCTCCGGGGCTCTCTTCGCAGCCTGCCAGCATGGAACCCATCATGCACACATTGGCGCCTGCCGCAAGTGCCTTGGTCATATCGCCGGAGAACTTGATGCCGCCGTCGGCAATGACAGGAATACCGTATTCCTTTGCAACCGCATAAGCATTCATAACAGCCGTGATCTGAGGAACACCGATACCGGTGACCACACGCGTCGTGCAGATCGAACCGGGGCCGATTCCTACTTTGACCGCGTCAGCGCCGGCCATGATCAGGTCGCGGGCACCCTCGCCCGTCGCAATATTGCCGCCGATCACCGGGAGATCCGGATAAGCATCCTTGATCATGCGGAGACAGCGAAGCACGTTCTCGGAATGGCCGTGGGAAGAATCGAGCACGATCACATCGACCTTGGACTTCCTGAGTGCTTCCACCCTGTCGAGCACGTTTGCGGTGATGCCGACACCCGCGCCGCACAGAAGACGTCCCTGAGGATCCTTGGCTGCGCTGGGATACTTGATATTTTTCTCAATATCTTTGATCGTGATCAGGCCGACAAGATTGTAATCGTCGTCCACGATCGGAAGTTTTTCCTTCTTGGAGCTGGCAAGGATCTTCTGCGCGTCTTCAAGTGTGATGCCCGCCTTGGCGGTCACCAGGTTTTCAGACGTCATGGCTTCGCGGATCTTTTTGCTGTAGTCGGTCTCAAACTTCAGGTCTCTGTTCGTGATGATGCCGACCAGCTTTCTGCCTTCCGTGATCGGAACGCCGGAGATCCTGAATTTGCGCATAAGGCTTTCCGCGTCCTGAAGCGTGTGTTCAGGTGAAAGGGAAAAAGGATCTGTGATGACACCGTTTTCAGATCTCTTGACCTTATCAACTTCTTCCGCCTGTGCTTCAATGGACATGTTCTTGTGAATGATTCCGATGCCGCCCTGTCTGGCCATAGCGATCGCCATCCTGTGCTCGGTAACCGTATCCATGCTGGCACTCATCATAGGGATGTTCAGACGTATTGTCTTTGTCAGATTGGTGCTCAGATCCACCTCGTTGGGGATCACTGTGGAATAGCCGGGTACAAGAAGCACGTCATCAAATGTAATGCCTTCACCGATTAGTTTTGCCATTTTTCCCTCCTGCTTGCTAAACTGGTGCGTTTCCTGTTCTCTTTATTTAAACTAATGACTTGAGTTTCAGTCTCTGAAAACTTTGCGGGGGCTGAAAAGACGGATGAGATCGATGATCTGCGGCCCGTATTCCCCGATCATGTCAAGGATCAGTTTCGTGCCGTCGGTCATGACCAGTTCGTACCGCTCTTCTTTGTTGTCATCTGCTCCTGAAGAATAATCAAGTACTTTCTTCTCCCTGCCCCGGTAACTGTCAAGATGATGCGACCCCGACGGCGCCAGGATCTCCATCTGCGTGAGGTCATATGTGCCCAGTTCCTTCCTGCGCTGCTTCTGCTGGATCTTGGCGATCCGGATCTCTTTGTCGACATATACGTATTCGTAGTCCACAACACAATCATACCATGCCAGATATGCGCCGACGGCGCACAGTGCAGCAGGGATCAGCAGCAGTAAGCTGAACAAAAACGCGAGCAAACAAAAACACACTGTAAGGACGATAGCAATAAAGTGCATCACCTTGATCAGTGTGTTCTGCTTCCTGTTTACAACAACTTCCAGGCATCCTGTCTCCATACCTTGTTCCCTCATTCCCGTTTTCAGATTATTTCTAATCATATTATATCAGAATATTTGAGAATGCAAGGATGAATATCGACGGAATGCTCAGTGCCGCCGCCCGGAATGAGGTCATATCCGGATCTTGACAAAAATATCGTAGATCGCACGCACTGCGATCTCGAAATCTTCGTTGTTGACGCCGATGATAATGTTGAGCTCGCTGGATCCCTGGTCGATCATACGGACGTTGACCTGGGCATGCGCCAGTGCTGAGAAGATCCTTCCCGCTGTACCGCGCATGGATTTCATTCCGCGGCCCACGACAGCGATCAGCGCGAGATCGGATTCGATCTCAATGGAGTCCGGCTGTGCCATTCTGTGGATGGCCGAGACGACTCTCTGCTCTTTGTGCATGAACTCGTCTTCGTGAACGACGATCGTCATCGTGTCGATCCCGGAGGGCATGTGCTCAAAGGAGATGCCGTTCTCTTCAAAAGCCTGCAGCACCTTTCGTCCGAAGCCCACCTCGGAATTCATGAGCGCCTTGGAGATGAGAACGGTGCAGAATCCCTTTTTGCCCGCTATCCCGGTGATCACGTAGCCGGATTTCTGGCAGGTGCTCTCGACGATCCAGGTCCCGTCGTCATCCGGTTTGTTGGTATTCTTGATATTGATCGGAATACCCTCGTGCCTGACGGGGAAGATCGCATCCTCATGTAATACGGAAGCGCCCATATAGGAGAGCTCTCTGAGCTCCCTGTAAGTGATGGTCTCAATTCCCACAGGATTGTTGATGATCCTGGGATCCGCCACCATAAATCCGGAGACATCCGTCCAGTTTTCATACACGTCCGCGCGGCACGCTCTTGCGACGATCGAACCCGTTATGTCACTTCCGCCTCTTGAAAAGGTCTTTACCTGTCCGTCAAATCCCCTTCCGTAGAAGCCGGGAATGACCGCCTTCGGGTTCTCTTCGAGGCATTTGGAGAGAACCTCGTTTGTTTTTTCCGAATCGAGTACGCCGTGTTCGTCAAAGAAGATCACGTCCTTGGCGTCAATAAACTTATAGCCCAGATAACGCGCCATGATCCGGCCGTTCAGATACTCTCCGCGGGATGCCGCGTAATTACTGTCGGGATTTTGATGCATGCGCCTCTCGATCTGGGCAAATTCACCCTCGAGGCTGAATCCCTCGAGTCCGAGCCCGTCTATGATCTCCTGGTATCTCTCCCTGATGATCTCAAGCTCGACTTCGAAATCCTCATCTTTGGAAGCCTTGGAATGCATTCTGTAGAGAAGGTCCGTGACTTTGTCGTCACCGCTGAATCTCTTGCCGGGCGCTGAGGGGATCACGTAGACTCTGGACGGATCCTCCCGGATGATCGCCCCTACTTTTTTAAACTGCTGCGCGTCGGCAAGTGAGCTTCCTCCGAATTTGACTACCTTTTTCATAACTGCTGACTCCGACGCACGCCGGAGCATATCCTCCCTCTTGTCTCTTCTGTTCCGTCTCCTGTATCAGTGCGGCTCTCTGCCTCAAATGCACTGTTCAGGCATTTTCCGACTGCCTTTTATGTAATAGCAGAAAATGCTCAATCCTGCAAGAGACGAATGCACTGTTTTATGCTCTTAAGCTCGCCGCATTTGGAAGAAGCCTCCCTCTCTGTCATCATTGGGGTCACAAACGCGGTCTCTCCCTCGACGGGAACCTTCGCTTCGATGAGCGTGAGCTTTCCAAAGAGCTCCTCCGCCTTCTTTTCTTCCCCGCTGCCTACGCGGATGAAATAGCGGAAGGACTCCTCCATGGGATCGGAGAGCTTTAATACCTCATCATCCCAGCGGCAGGGGACATTTCTTCCGATGTTCCGCGCGCACTCCATGACGTCGGAGACTACCGCGCTGGCCGTCGGGAATTTGCCCGCGCCGCGGCCGTAGAACATGAGGTCGTCAACCATATTCCCGTGTACAAATACGCCGTTGAAGACATCCTGAACGCTGTGGAGCGGGTGATTGTCCCGGACCAGGAAAGGCGCCGTGCGCACATAGAAACTCCCGTCCTCTCCTCTTCTGCTGACGCCGAGAAGCTTGATCGCCATATTCATTTTGGCGGCATAGCGCATATCGGTCTCGGTAATGCGGGAGATGCCCTCGCAGGGAATATCCTCATAGCGGACCGTCTTTCCGCTCATCAGGGAAGAAAGGATCGCGATTTTTCTGCACGCGTCATGTCCCTCTACATCCGCCTCCGGATTTCTTTCCGCGTAGCCGTTCTCCTGGGCCTCCTTAAGCGCCGTGTCAAAAGACAGACCGGCTTTTTCCATGCGGGTCATGATATAGTTGGTCGTCCCGTTCAGGATTCCGAAGATCGACGTGATATTTTCCTGTGTCAGGCAGGCGCGGATCGGCCGGATCAGAGGAATTCCTCCTCCGACGCTTGCTTCAAACATATAGCTGCAGCCATGCTCCGCGGCGATTTTCAAAAGCTCGGGGCCATGCGCGGCGACGAGCTCCTTATTGGATGTACACACACTGATGCCGCGCTCAAGGGCCTTTTTGGAAAATGTAAAGGCAGGCTCCTTGCCGCCCATTGTCTCACAGATCACCGAAATCTCACTGTCATCGAGAATATCCTGAAACTCATGGGTCACCCTGTCTCTGTAAGGACTCTCCGGAAAATCGCGAAGGTCCAGGATATACTTGACAAAGATTCCCTCCGGAA
>ODAI013393671.1_pt1 | contig 35909 bp, 26 predicted proteins | sample 1539321 | NCBI WGS metagenome assembly ODAI01 (sample SAMN02144231, study PRJEB22623) | gut metagenome | biome: sheep rumen | host: Ovis aries | place: New Zealand
GAGCATCGAAGATAGCCTGCTCACGAGCATTGCTGCCGTCGCCGTCATCAGTGATAACCCATACAGGAGCTTCTCTGTTCAAGTAGCCGCCCCAGGAATCCTTGATCTCCTTGATAGGAGGAAGCTGTACCAGTCTGTCATCGCCAAGATTGTTGTCAACTTCCTGCTTCTCCATGTTGTTGGTCAGAGTTCTGAGCCATGTACCAGCCCAGTAAGTGAAAGCTGCCTCGGAAGTGGTCTGATCGTTGGAGAAGAATTTCTCACGAGCGATCTTTGTGGAAGCGCCCTCGGTATCAGGATCGATGATCTTGTCAGCATAAGCCTGAGCAAGTCTGTCCAGAGCCTTAGCGGTAGCCTCCTCCTGGAAGCCGTCTACCCACTTACCATCTTTCTGATAGAATGCGGGATATGCATCCTGCCAGAACTCAGGCATATAGTTGATGTAAGGAGCCTCGTCCAGCTTACCGAAGCCAGCTGCGATCACACCATAGGTCTTGCCGTCAGCGAAGGTCTTCAGCAGATTGTAGTAATCATCATAGGTCTTGATGTCCTCAATCTTCTTACCAGCCTTATCCAGCCAAGACTGTTTGATGTAGGTAACACATCCGTTACCATAAGTAGGAGCGAAGCCGAACAGCTCGCCGTTCTTGGTCTTCATGTTCTCGTTGATGCTGGGCAGGGTAATTCTGCTCTGGAACTCAGCGTTAGCGTAAGCATCAGCCATGTTCCAAAGGATACCAGTGCTCTCGTACTGTCTGAACATAGTAGCGCTCATGATCATAGCATCAGGATAAGAACCATCGCCAACGCTACCGGTTGTCAGCAGCTGAGATACGTTGTCAGCATACTTGGAGTGATCAGGCTGATTGATGTGCAGTTTGATCGGATGACCCAGTTTCTCGGAAACTGCAGCCTCCCACTGCTCAACAAATGCATCCTGACGATTGTCTACGTTTGCGGTTACGGTACCGTCTACAGTGATGTAGAGGTCCTCAAGAACATAAGGAGTCTCCTCAACAGGTGCTGCTGCGGAAGATCCTGTGTTTCCTGCGCTAGCGCTAGGCTGTGCGCTGGAAGCGTCGTTGCCACCGTTGTTGCAGGCAGCCATAGAAGCTACCATAGCGGTTGCAAGAAGTACAGATAAAACTTTCTTCTTCATTTTTTTCCTCCCTAAAAAAATAAAATGTTTCATCGGAACAATTTCCGACTTAAGATTACTTTACCATTGTTATGTACAAAATGCAAGACACAAATTTCGTTTTATGGCATTTTTTTAGGGCAGGATTTTTAAAAAATTATCCGGAGGAAGTTTTTTTCGTCATTTTAGTCAAAAAATGCGGATTAATTTGTGCATTCCGGAAAATCTCATTTGTATCACCTGCACAAAACAATCCGCATTTTCTCATCATCTTTTCATTGATCCGCTGTATTTTTTAAAAAAGCTTCCGCAACGATCATATCCTCCGGCGTCGTGATCTTAATGTTCCGGTAAGATCCCTGCACCATCTTCACCCGACAGTCTGTGAACAGCTCCACGACTCCCGCGTCGTCCGTCACGGTGATCCCCTGTTCCTTCATCCGTTCCAGCCTGCCTTCCAGCCGCTCATACGCCGTCAGGATCAGTCCCGTCTCAAACACCTGGGGTGTCTGCACATTCCAGACTGTTCTCCTGTCCGGAGTCTGGATTGCCAGATCATGGTCATCCACGATCTTCACGGTATCCTTCGCAGGCATCGCGGCCACACACGCTCTCGCCTCCACGACCGCATCCGCCAGCCGTTCCAGTATGCTCTCCGTCAGAAAAGGCCTGGCGCCATCGTGGATAAACACATATCCTTCCATGGCGGACTCCGCCAGACAGCGCTTCTCGATAACACGCAGCGCATTCTGAACGGAAAGGTACCTTTCCGCTCCGCCGACGATCACTTCTGTCGTCTTGGAAAAATGATACTTTTCTATAATCTCTTTGGTCGCAAACTCCACATCCTCCGCGCCGACCACCAGAATGCAGTCGTCGATCACCGGCGAATCTTCAACCGCCTGCAGCGAATAGCAGATCACCGGCTTTCCGCCCAGATCCATGTACTGCTTCGCCACCCTGTTTTGCTCGGTTTTCATGCGGCTCCCACTCCCTGCTGAGAGCACCACCGCCGTACATTTCTTTCCGTCTTTCATAACTGCAGATTCGGCACGGCGTTCAGATCATACCCGTGACGCACCCCTTTCAAATATTCATAATATCCCGCAGCCCCGATCATCGCAGCATTGTCCGTGCACAAAATGGGACTCGGATGATAGAAGGCGATCCCCCGCTTCCGGCATTCCGTCTCAAACGCACCTCGCAGTGCGGAGTTGGACGCCACACCGCCCGCAATGGCAAACTTGTCATAGCCAAAAGCCTTTACCGCATGCAGAGAATGCTCAACCAGCACATCCCCCACGGCCTTCTGGAACGAAGCCGCCACATCCGCCTGGCAGACTTCCTCTCCCTTCATCTGACAGCCGTTCAGATAATTCAGCACAGCGCTCTTGAGACCGCTGAAGCTGAAATCATACTCGTTTTCCGCCACCTTTGCTCTGGGAAAAACGATTGCATCCGGATTTCCTTCCCTGGCCAGTTTGTCAATCTTCGGACCTCCCGGATACCCCAGGCCGATGGCTCTCGCCACCTTGTCAAAAGCCTCCCCTGCCGCGTCGTCCCTGGTACGGCCGATGATCTCATACACACCGTAATCCCGCACGATCACCAGATGGGAATGTCCTCCCGACGCCACCAGACAGACAAAAGGCGGTTCCAATTCCTTATGTTCAATATAATTCGCACTGATATGTCCGCTGATGTGGTGCACGCCCACCAGCGGTATCCCCGTCGCAAAACTGATCGCTTTCGCCGCGGACACGCCCACCAGAAGCGCCCCCACCAGCCCGGGGCCGTATGTCACAGCGATCGCCGTGATATCCTGCAGGGTGACTCCCGCTTCCTGCAGCGCCTGCTCGATCACCTGATTGATCTTTTCAATATGTTTTCTGGATGCGATCTCCGGAACCACTCCGCCGTACAGTGTATGGAGTGCGATCTGCGATGAGATCACGTTGGAAAGGACGTCCCTCCCGTTTCTCACCACTGCCGCCGCAGTTTCATCACAAGAACTCTCTATTGCCAGTATCGTTACATTTTCTTCCATAGTTCCTCTGTCTTATTCCTCCTGCGGCTCGATCAGAGACTCATCCATCCAGCCCAGGATCTTCCAATGCTTATTCTCATCTTTGCGCAGCACATAGATCTGGTTGATCTGAAAATTGCGTCCTTCCTGCGTGATCCCGTATGCGCACGCGATCTTAGCACACGACCTGCCGTTGTACTCGTAAGTATCCACATCCGTACTGGAAGCCGGGCTGAAACTGATATACCGCCTGCTGTTTGTCTTCCAGTCCGCAATCTCTGCCATCAGCAGCATCTGATGCGTCCCCAGTTCGTTGATCGCCAAAAGGTCATCATCATAAAGCTCACGCATTTTCACCGTGAGCGCCCCGATCTCCTCCTCAGTACTGTCCTCATTATAAAGACAACGAAGAATTTCATTATAATATTTAATTACTTCTTTGGGTGTGGGCGGGTAATCCCTTGTCAGGTCCCTGCTCAGCGTGGTCTCCACCACCGTCATGGAAGCCTCCGCTTTGCTCTCCTTGCTCTTATTCGCCAGATACGCATAATATCCGACCACCGCCACCACCAGCAGGACGATTACGATCGTCGTGCGAACCGTCGCCTTTTTCATTCTGTTCTATTCTTCCTTGAAATTTAATTCTACCGATCTGCCGTCCTTTGCCGCGATCGTATTGGGGAAAATCTTCCGCACATCCCCGATAAATTCCTCCGGATGCGTCAGGGAAGGACTGTAATGCGTCAGCCACATCTCCGGCACCTTCGCGTCCCGGGCGATCCTTGCGGCCTCATACATCGTCATATGCTTATGCTCTTTTGCCTTGTCGATCTTGTCAGGCTCTCCGTACATTCCCTCCAGGATCAACAGATCCGCATCCTTTGCATGGGTCAGGATACTGTCCGTGGGTCGGGTATCCGTGCAGTAAGTCACCTTGATCCCTTTTCTGGGCTCTCCCAGCACCATATCCGGTGTAAACACGGCACCGTCCGCCTCTACCGTTTCGCCTTTTTGCAGACGGTTCCAGCACTTCATCGGAATCCCAAGCGCTTCCGCCCGCGTCCGGTCGAATCTGCCGGCGCGGTCTATCTGCATACTATACCCATAGCATACCACATTATGGTTCACCTTGAAAGCATCAATTCGAAATCCGTCAAAAGAAAAACTCTGTTCATTCTCCGAAATTTCCACACACTTGATCTCGAACGGAAGCTCCGGGGCGATCACCCGCAGGGAAGAAACCACTCGGTTTAAGCCTTTGGGACCGATCAGCAGCAGCGGTTCCGTCCGCTCCGCATTTCCCATGGTCAGCAGCATCCCCGGCAATCCGCTGATATGATCCGCATGATAATGGGTAAAGCAGATAATGTCGATGGGGTTGGGACTCCAGCCCTTTTCCCGCAGTGCGATCTGCGTTCCCTCCCCGCAGTCGATCAAAATACTCTTTCCGTTATAACGCAGCATCAATGCTGTGAGCCACCTGTACGGCAGAGGCATCATGCCGCCGGTTCCCAGCAGACAAACATCTAACATAATTCTGTCTCCTCATCTTCCTCCACAGGGATGGCAAATCCCGCCACCATTTTGTCATAGCAGTCCTCACACAGATCAAATCTGTGCCGGGTGCCGTCCTTGCGGCTGAAATATCCAAACGTGTAATCCACGGAAAAACATCCCTCCTTCAGATATTTCCCCTCGGATCTCAATTCCTTCTTACACTGATTGCAGATTACTTTTTCGTATTTTCTCATGGCGCTTCCTCCTGTATTTTGTGAGAATTTCCACCTATGAGTATACTATAGGCGTTTGCAAATCGGGCTGGTAATTATTGCCCGCCTTATCTTACACGCCCATGCGGTTCCACATGATCACCGCATCCTCTTTCGGCTTGTCGTAAAAATCAGGCCGGATCCCCTCGGACGCAAAACCGGTCTTTTCATACAGCGCAATGGCTGCCGCATTGCTTTTCCGCACTTCCAGGGTAAACACTTCCCCGCCCCGCTCGCTTCCGCATCGCAGCGCTTCCCGCACCAGAGCCGTTCCTACACCGCGCCCGCGCATTACATCCGTCACCATCACCTTGTCGATCTCGCCTTCTTCGCCGATCAACGTCATACAGATACAGCCGACTACCCTTCCGTCCTGCTCCGCCACCAGATTTACCTTATAAGAATATTGAAACAATTCCTCAAAAGACTTCTCGGACCACGGCATGCTGAAGATTTCCCGCTCCATCTGCGCTAACGCCGGCACATCCGCAGGAGTCATATCCCGCAATAAAACGCCCTGTTTTTCCTGTCGCTCCCGCTCCGCCTGGCTCTGGCGCAGATACTCCGGCCGATGCTCCGCCGCAGATACCACCTTCCCGCACCCGGGCATTTGCCCTGCCTCACCTTTCTGATGTGCTGCATAGTACGCCAGTCCCAGCGTCGCCACGCTTGCAGCCCGCTGCCTATTGTTTGCAGCCACCGCATAGGAATGTCGGATCTTCACGCCCTGCTCCAGCTGTTCTCTGTAAACCGGAACGCCGTCTCCCAAGAAGATTACCTCTCTCTCTGGATCCGTCTCCCCCAATTCATTTAATCTTCCTATAATATAAGAAATATCGACCGCGCACTGCGGCTCCACCACACAGAGTTCCTTCTGCCGGAACGCATAGATTCCCGTGTAGACCTGATTCCTTCTCGCATCGATCAACGGACATACCCAGGCTTCCGTTCCGCACAGATTATATGCCAGCCCTTCTAGGGTAGGAACCTCCACCAACAGCTTGTCCAACGCCAATCCCAGTCCCTTCGCCGTAGCGGAGCCGATCCGCAGTCCGGTAAAAGACCCCGGACCCGACGCGATGGCAATCGCATCCACACTGTTCAGATCCAGCTCGATCATTTCCCGCACCACATCCAACATCGGCAGAAGTGTCTGCGAGTGCGTCTTCTTATAATTTACATTATATTCCGCCAACAGCACATCGTCTTCTACCACAGCGACGCCTGCCACCAGTCCGGAACTGTCTATTCCCAGAATTTTCATTTTCTGCAATCCTGTCTTTCTCTCAATCTTTCCTATCGCTCTTCCACACTGATCCGCCGGTAATCAAACCCCTTTTGCAGATCTTTCTCTATCGTGATCCTGATATAATGCTCCGGCAGGATCTCCGGTACCAGATTCGCCCATTCGATCAGACTGACCCCCTGACCGTAGAAGCAATCCTCATATCCGATCTCATCCATCTCCGACACATCGCCGATCCGATACACATCAAAATGGTAAAAAGGCAGTCTACCCTCTTCATATACCTGCAAAATGGTAAACGTCGGACTGTTCACCGGTTCACGAATTCCCAGTCCCGCTGCCAATCCCTGGGTAAAAACCGTCTTACCTACACCCAGGTCACCGATCAGTGTGTAGACCTGCCCCGGTCTGCACGCACGCCCCATCTTCTCTCCCAGAGCATACGTCTCCTCCGGTCCGTTTGTTTCAATCACTTCTATATTATTGTCAGACATACTATCAAACCGCTTTCTTCTGATTTCACTTTCTCCTGATTTTAGTCGGATCTGGTTTAATTGCGAATCTTCACCCTGGCGGGAGGCATATGCGTCGAGATCATTTCAATAACATCTGTTTTTTTATCACCCAACTCCCGTTTCGGAAAAATAGTCGCATTCACCCTGCTTGTATACACAATGATACTGTGTCCGGTGGACACCGCTTTCACCATATTTTCCCAGGCCTGATACTGCTCCTCTCCGTGCTGCGAGACCGTGATCCCGCTTTCATCCAATTTATAATGTAATTTCTCCCGAAAAGCCGGATTATTCAGAATCTGCTGACGGCTCTTGAGGAACAGGGTCCACGGCAGATACAACAGCAACACCATGCCGGCAATCCAGAAGATTGCCTCCCCTCTTGACACACCGACCAGCACTGCCACCGCACCCACGCCGCTGCCCAGAAGTCCTGCCGCACTGTGGTAATTATGCATCAGCATATAATCGTACAGATCTCCGGCTTCGATTTTAATATCCAATTCTACCATAACTCTGTCTACCTTTGTCCACCTTGAAAAAGCACCTACGCAGTGTTTTGTAGGTGCTTTATTCTTTCCAACTCATTATATGGGTTTCCCGCTCAAAAAGCAAGAACAATAATGTCAAATCAAATAACATGCGTTTTAAATTATCCGGTTCAGAAATAAATTATCACTTCTGTCAATTGATCTGTCATTAATTTCAAATCCTTATTTTTAAAGGCTTCTTATCTGACATTCAACTCATAAATTTCATGACGCAAATGTCATAAATTGAATTTTAATTTTTGACTTTTACAGTCACCAATATATCCCTTATTTCGTGTGTCCTGACTTTATGATCGGGCTTAAAGGCTTGTAAACCCATAGTGTGATCACCGATACAAGACTGCCCTTTATCAGATTCAAGGGGGCCACACAGGCGATCACAAAACTGGTGAGACTGTCTTCCCGGACAAACGGATTACATGCAACTCCCATTGCCAGAATTTTCTCCATCGGCATGAACATCCTGGCAAAAACAGGCAGCAGATATACCGCATTGAAGATCGTCCCAAAAACCGTCATCACCAAAGTGCCGATCACGCAGGCCAGGATCGCATTCTTCTTTGTCTTGCGGAAGGCGTAGACTGCGGAAGCCGGCAAAATAAAACTGCACCCCACCGTAAAGTTCGCCAGTTCACCGACAAATGCCGTACTGGTTCCCTTGATACAGAGCTTTAGCAGGATTTTCACAAGCTCCATCATCACCCCCGCCATCGGTCCGAACGCAAACGTTCCAATCAAAATCGGCAGCTCACTGAAATCCAGCTTGTAGAATCCCGGGACAAACCACAGCGGGATCTCCAATATCATCAATACCGCCGACAATGCCGAGAACATCCCAATTACCGCCATCTTCCTGGTGGTAAAGAACTTCTCTTTCACCCCTTGTTTCTTCTGTGACGCTTTTTCCAGCAGGATTCCCACCACGAAGACACCTGCGATCACCGCCAGAAATTCCAGCACCGTGGCAGTATTTGCTGCCGCTGTTTCCACTAATTTACTCATTTTTTCTCCTCTCTGCCAAATGCCTGTCAACATTTCGCCGTAAAATTTGTATGTGATTTTATATCTGCGCCGTGTTTTCCCCACAGAACGCAAAAAACCCGAATCTTTCGATCCGGGTAACAGTCTGATCTTGTTTTATGCTGCCTGCGCTTATGTATGTTTGTATACACACATCCCAACATACCCTAACCTAGCACTGCCACATCGAGCTCACAGCATAAAATAACATCTGCTATTTTTCTCCCATCCAGACTTTACTGTTGGTTCCGGAATCTCACCGGATCAGCCGTATCATACAGATACAGGTCGCGGACTTTACCGCCAGTAGGGAATTTCACCCAACCCCGAAAAATAGATATTCAGTTTTCACGCTTCGGGAGATTCGGAGCCGCCTGTCATTACTCCCTCTTCTCTCCCTTATTCCAGCTTTTGATGGCCGCTCCCGCAGTCATCTTGGTACGTCCACAGTTCCCACAACTCATGCATCTGACCCAATGCGCAAAGGCATTGCTCGATGCGTTTTCGACCTTACAATTCTCCGAGCCACATGCGGGACATTTCGCAATCTGTTCTGCCATAAGAACCTCCAGTACTCTCACAAAATTTTCCCTTTGTGAATATTATATCACAATTTCTATGTTTGTGTATCGGAAAATGCTAACACTTTCTAAAATCTTTGTAAACAAATCATGAATTTACGTTTTTAAGAATAGTTTCAAACGGTGGATTCTTAATTAATTCCGTGGCCCGGTCAAAATCCACCGGCTTGCTGTAATAATATCCCTGGGCGTAACAGCATCCCAGCCTGATCAGTTCCTCTCCCTGCTCCGCCGTCTCCACACCTTCTGCAATAACGGACATATTCAGGCGCTTTGCCAGACTGATAATGCTTTCGATCAGCACCTCCGCCTTGGGCTTTCCCGGCACCTCGTCCACAAAACTCTTGTCAATCTTGATCACATCCGCATCAATATTATGGATCAGTGCCATAGATGAATACCCCGTACCGAAATCATCCACCGAAATATGCAGCCCATACGCTTTCAAGCGCTTCACAAACTCGATCAACCGATCATATTCCTCTCCGTTCACGCTCTCCGTGATCTCGATCTCAACATCCTCGGTTTCTATTCCGCAGCCCTCAATGACGCTTCGGATCTTATTCTCGATATCTGTCACATACAGATTCTTTCTGGAAAAATTGGAAGAGATCCTCGGAGGCTTCAATCCCATATCCTTCCATTTCCGGATTGCCCGGCAGGTCTCCTCGAAAATAGCCATGTCCAGCTCATGGATCAGCCCTTCCCTATCCAACACCGGAATAAACTGATCCGGATAAATAAACTTACCCGCATGGATCCAGCGGCAGAGCGCTTCAAAGCCCACAAGCTCTCCCGTCTTCATATCCACCTTCGGCTGGAAAAACGGATGAAACTCATGCCCTTTCACCGCCGGATGGAACATCGCGATGATCTCATGCCCCCGCGCGATCTGCTCCATCAGCTTCTCGGAAAAGAACACCACATTCTTCTTAAATACCCGTTTTGCCATATTACACGCCGTGGAAGCTTCCTCCAGCCTGGCTCCGAAAGGTCTCCTGTCATCCGGCTTTCCCGGCGATATCCCGATCCATGGCGTGATCTCAAAATGACGGTCCGGCATCGTCTGTAGGTCTCCTACACTGACACATTTCAGCTTTTCCATCAGCCCGTCAAGGTGATCTTTATAAATAAAAAGTCCAAAGTTATCTCCGCCCATGCGGCAGACACACTCATCCTCCGTCACCGAATTGAGCAATATCCTGGCATATCGGATGATGACCTCATCGCCGCACTTGGCACCTCCCACCTCATTCACATATTTAAAATTCTGCAGATTCACATAAAGCACCAGAATATCTTCCGGCAAAACATGCTTTACGATCTCTCCGTATTTTTTCCGGATCAGAGCACTGTTCGGGATACCGGTCTGCACATCCGTCGCCTCGGCAAAATCCAGCATAAACCGCATATTCTGCCTGCTGACGATCAGATAGATCATATCCGCCATAAACTGATACACTTCCGGGTCCAGATCTTCCCTTCGGATTCCCTGCCTCAACTCAATATAGGCATGGACATATTCCAGATCGCCCTCATAGTAATAAGTATAGACCATCTTCTCGCCTGTAGGCGCTCCGTTGTCAAACAGAATGATCTTATTCTCCTGCTCCTCGCTATGGATCACCAGCTGATGCGTACGCTGATCCCGATAACGATCTCGGCCGCCCAGATCCATATCATAATACATCTTGGCCACCTGCAGCGATTCGCACAACTGTCTGTAATCCCCCGGATCCAGATTCCGCTCCGACGCCGCATGGACCAGTTCATTCAAATACGTGATAATCGGTTCCTCTAAATGCATGTCCAACCCCCACCCCAAGTAAAAAGACTTCCTTACCTTGAGTATAGCGGTTTTTCCTCAAATTAACAAGACTTTTTTCCTGTTTTACAAATCTGCTTGCAATTCCCTGCCCGCAATAGTAAAATAAATATTCGCGTGAAAACAATTCATAAAAAGGATTCCATAAATAAAAGGATTTTTGCCATGACAACACAGCTCATAAAAAATTTCACAGACGGCCTGAAAGCGGGCATCCCCATAGCCCTCGGCTACCTGTCGGTGTCCTTCACCTTTGGGATCATCGCCGTCTCCTACGGCTTTACCCCCTGGCAGGCGACACTCATCTCCCTGATGTGCACCACCAGTGCGGGGCAGTTCTCCGGCATCACCACCATGCTGGTGCCCGGACAATACCTGGACATGCTGGTATCGCAACTGACCATCAACATCCGCTACTCCTTCATGTCCATCTCTCTGTCCCAAAAAGTGAATGAACGCTTCCGCGGCGTCTGGCGCCTTCTGTTCGGCGCCCTGATCACGGATGAGATCTTCGCGGTGGCCGTGAGTCAGTCGGTAGTTTCCCGGGCCTTTTTTGCAGGCCTCGCCCTGCTGCCGTACCTCGGCTGGGGCGGCGGTACGCTTCTCGGCGCGATCCTGGGCAACATCCTGCCGGAGCGGATCATGAGCGCACTGGGACTTGCCATCTACGGCATGTTCATCGCCATCGTCACGCCCGAGATGAAAAAATGCCATCCCGTCATCCTCACCGTGGCGATCGCAGCCCTGCTCAGCACCTGCTTCACCTATGTGCCCGTGCTGAACCGGCTTTCAAACGGTCTGGCCATCAGCGTATGCGCCATTGCCGCAGCCATCGTTTCATCGATCCTGCACCCGATCGCGCTGGAAGAAAATCAAACGGAGGAACCCAACCATGCTAGGTAACACCTTTTTCCCTTACCTGCTCCTCATGGCAGGCACCACATACCTGGTTCGCGCCATTCCTTTCGCCGCGATCAGCAAAAAGATCGAAAACCGCTTTATCCGGTCCTTTTTATACTACATTCCCTACGCAGTCCTGACCGCCATGACCATCCCCGCGATCTTCACCGCGACAGCTTTCGTGCTGTCCGCCGTGGTCGGAATGTTGGTGGCAGTCTTTCTTTCCTACAAAGGAAAAGGGCTCACCGTAGTGGCCCTTTCTGCCTGTATCGCCGTATTTCTGTGCGAGTGCGTCCTGCGCCTTGCCTGACACTCGCTTGATTTTTCCACATCGAAATGCTATCCTATTGTCTGAAATGATGTTCTCAATTACGGAGGCTATTATGAAAACCCATAAAGAAAAAAAGAAAAAACTGCGTTTTAAGACAGACGCCTACTATGCAGGCATTTTTCTGTCAATCACAGCAGCGTTCATGCTGTGCATCTTCGAACCACTATGCATTTATTTTCAAAATTCCATCGACTATATCTTTGATGTATATACCCTGTTTCCCGTCTGCGCGGTGACATTTCTTGTATGCGCCATTATATGCATTGCCGGATACACGATTTTTTATGCCGTGTTGCCGAAACTCAGCCCTTATGCGCTATATCTCGCTTTTTCCGTCTATGTCGCCCTTTATGTTCAGGGAAATTACTTTGTAAAAGATCTGGCAGAACTGGACGGCAGTTCGATCGACTGGACCCGGTACACAGCCCAGTACAGACAGAGTCTGATCTTATGGATCCTTGTCTTCCTTGTTCTCGGCATACTCTTTTTTCTGCTCAAAAAAGCAAGATTCTGTAAGCTCGTTCGCATCACTTCCTGCGTGATGCTCCTGATCTTTGTCTTTACTACCGTGACAACCGGTATTCTGAATAAAGGCTTCGTCAGGAAACTGGACCTCGTCATAACCGATAAAAACTGGATGGAATACTCCGCTGACAAGAATTTTATCATTCTGGTGGTAGACACTGTGGACATTGAATATGAAAACAAGACACTGGAAAAATATCCGGAAGATAAAGTAATGTTCAAAGATTTCACCTACTATGACAACGTGGTAAGCGGATACGGTTATACCGTAAATGCACTGCCATTTCTCGTGGGTGGAAAATGGTATGAATATCAGGAGGATTTTGATACCTATAATGAATGGACCTATCTCGAATCTCCGTTGGTGCAGAAGCTGCAATCCCAAAAATATGTCATGGGATTGTATACGGACGCAGCACCGCTCACAAGCGACAAAGTACTCTGTTACGAAAACATTATTGACCAGGCGAGAAACCTGGAACATCCGTTAGATTTTGCCAAAGTATGGCTCCGCCTGGTTGGGTATAAATATCTGCCTTACCAGTTAAAGCCATACAGCCAGGTACTTCCCACGGAATTTACGGAACATTTCAATGCATCGGCGGACGAATACAAAGTCTGGAACTTTTTTTACTCCAACTGGCCGTTTTACGCTCTACATCGGGACAACGACCTGACGATCGCCCAGGATAAAAAGCCCCGATTTAAGCTGCTCCACATCGCCGGCGCCCATTATCCTTTTGAACTAAACCGTAATATGGAATACAGCAGTTTAACCTCCTACACAGATTGTGTGGAGGCAACAGGCACCATGATCGACACTTATCTGAACAGGCTCAAAGCCCAGGGAGTATACGACAACAGTGTGATCATCATACTGGCGGATCACGGTATTGGCTGGGATGAACAGTCTGCATCTATCGGCCGTCAGGACCCGGTTCTTTTTATAAAAGGATTTGGTGAGACTCACGATGTGATGCAGGTCAACTCCGCCCCGATCTCGCAGGAAGATTTTCCCGCCGCTTATGAAAAACTGCTTGACGGAAACCTCGGCGATTCCGTCTTCGAGTACAAAACAGGTGACAAGAGGGACCGCCGCTGCCTGTTACCGGATGAAAACGGCAACAATCTTGTGGAGTATATACAACACGGTTTCGCCAGTGACAACGACACGCTCATCCCCACTGGAAAAGTCTTCCGCCCTTAGCTCTGTATCATGCGCTTCACCAACAGGCAGTTCAACAATTCCAGATACCCCATATAATCATCCGGATCCAGCTGCAGAAGTTCCCAGATCTTCTGCAGCCGGTACCGAAGCGAATTGCGATGAAGTCCCAGCGCCTTGGCCGTATGCACCACACTGAAGCCGTTTTTGTAATAGGCTAACACAGTCTCCTGCAGTGCAGTAGCATTCTCCCTGTCATACTGCTCCAGCTTGTACAGCTTATTTTCACAGTAGTCCAGCAGTTTCTTTCTGTCGCTGTCCTGCAGCAGACCGTCCCGAAGTAAGAATTGATAAATCTCCATCGCCTCACCCCTTATTTGACCGTGTACCCCATCAGATACTCATCCACTTCCCTGGCACAGTTTCTGCCCTCGCAGACCGCCCAGACCACCAGCGACTGCCCTCTGTGCATATCTCCTGCCGTGAATACGCCGTCCACGCTGCTGGCATATTGATCCGGGGCAGTTTCCACCGTGCCACGCTTGGTTCTCGTCACGCCGAAAGCCTCCGCGGTATACGGCTCACAACCCACGAAGCCTGCCGCGATCAACAGCAACTCACAGGGCAGCTCCTTCTCGCTGCCTGCCACCTCCGCAAGCTTCCCATCCTGAAATTTCACCTGCACGGTCTTGATCTTGGTCAGCTTATGATTTTTATCCGTGATAAATTCTTTCACCGTAGTCTCATATACTCTGGGGTCATGTCCGAACAGTTCAATAGCCTCCTCGTGACCGTAGTCCGTCTTTTTCACTTTGGGCCACTCCGGCCAGGGATTGTTTGCCGCCCGCTCCACCGGAGGTTCCGGCATCATCTCAAGCGCCGTCACAGACTTGGCCCCCAGACGGATCACCGTGCCGATACAGTCATTGCCGGTGTCTCCGCCGCCGACCACAACCACATGCTTGCCCTTGACTGCGCCGTATTTTGAGGGCAGTTTCACGGCATCCGCAGTCAGGCATCTTTCCTGCATCTTTGCCCGAAGCAGACTCTTGGTCACATCTCCCAGAAAATCCACCGCATAATAAATCCCTTTGGTCTGTTCCATATCCGCTCCGGCTAAGCTTCTGGGCTGCTTCGCGCCGCAGCACAGCACCACTGCGTCATACTGCGCCCGCAGTTCCTCGGCCGTAATATCTTTGCCCACATTCACTCCGGCGAGGAAGGTAATACCTTCCTCCTCCATGAGTTTTTTCCTTCGTAAAATGACCGACTTATCCAGCTTCATATTCGGGATACCGAACATCAACAGTCCTCCGATTTCCGGTTCTCTCTCATACACTGTCACCGTGTGCCCTCTGTGGTTCAGCTCATCCGCCACCGCCAGACCGGAGGGGCCGCTGCCCACCACCGCTACTCTTTTCTCACTGCGCACCTTCGGGATGCGGGGTTTGATATACCCTTCCGCAAACGCCTTCTCGATCAGGAACAGTTCATTGTCATGGACGCTCACCGGTTCTCCAAACTGGCCGTTCATACAAGCTTTCTCACACAGCGCCGGACACACCCGTCCCGTAAACTCCGGAAAATTACTGGTCTTATTCAGCCTGCGAAACGCATGTTCATCATGAGCAAGCCATATCTGGTCGTTCCACTCCGGAATCAGATTGTGCAGCGGACACCCCGTCACCATACCGGAAAGCTTCATGGCCGACTGACACAGAGGCACACCGCAGTTCATGCAGCGCGCCGCCTGCTCCCTGCGCTCCCCTTCCGAAAGAGGTGTGTGGAACTCTTTGAAATTCAGAACCCGTTCTCTGACCGGAATATCCCCGTTATTTTTTCTCTCATACTCCAAAAAACCGGTTGCTTTTCCCATTACTTGGACACCTCCTTAAACGCTTCCAGCACGGCATTGTCGTGGGGAATTCCCTGCTCCTCAAACTTCGAGATGGCAGACAACATCCGCTGGTAGTCATTCGGCACGATCTTCTTAAAGTCCGGCAGATACTCCGCATAGTGCTCCAGGATCTCTTTTGCAAACGCCGAACCCGTTTCCTTCACATAGTCCTCCAGGATTTCCTTCAGTTCCTCAATGTCATACTTCTCCGTCACTTCCAACAAAGAATCCATATCCTTATTCATGCGCAGATACAGCGTATGCTCTCTGTCCAGCACATAAGCGATACCGCCGCTCATACCCGCTGCAAAGTTCTTTCCCGTCATGCCCAACACCACAGCCCGGCCGCCGGTCATGTACTCCAGACCGTGGTCGCCGCAGCCCTCGCACACCGCAACGGCGCCGGAGTTTCTCACGCAGAACCGCTCTCCCGCCAGACCGCACACATAGGCCTTGCCGGAGGTTGCGCCATAGAGCGCCACGTTTCCGATGATCACATTCTCATAGGCGTCATAGCCCGCCTTCGCCGGCGGCATCACCACCAGTTTTCCGCCGGACAGCCCCTTTCCGAAACCGTCGTTGGCGTCACCGGTGAGCCGGATCGTCAGACCTTTCGGCAGGAATGCGCCAAAGGACTGTCCTCCGCCGCCCGTACAATCCACCACAAAGCTGTCCTCCGCCAAAGTATCCTGATACTGCCTGGTGATCCTGCTGCCCAGAATTGTGCCGAAGGCTCTGTCCGTGCTGGACACCTCCACCTGCACCCGCTCGCCCCCCGGCTTCTTTTTCCCCGTAAGCGCCTCCGCAAAGGCAGGCAGGAGCACCGCCTCGTCCTTGCCGGTCTCCAGATGGAAATCGTACACTCTCGTCTCGTCGAAATGCAGATCCTTTGCTTTCGCAAAACCGGGATTCAAGATCGTATCCAGATCCGCCAGCACCGCTCTGGGCGCCTCGAACTTCTCTTTCTTCTTCAGGCAGTCCGTGCGTCCCACCATCTCATCCACCGTGCGAAAGCCCAGATCCGCCATGATCTCCCGAAGCTCTTGGGCTACAAACCGCATGAAGCACATCACATACTCCGGCTTTCCGTGGAAACAGCCCCGCAGCTTCTCATTCTGCGTGGCAATGCCCACAGGACAGGTGTCTTTCGAGCACACCCGCATCATCATACAGCCGATGGACACCAAAGGCGCCGTGGCAAATCCAAATTCCTCCGCGCCCAAAAGCGCCGCGATGGCCACATCTCTTCCGCTCATGAGCTTGCCGTCCGTCTCCAGCACCACCCGCTCCCGCAGGCCGTTCTCGATCAGGCTCTGATGTGCCTCGCTGATGCCCAGCTCCCAGGGTAATCCCGCATGGTGAATGGAGGAATAAGGCGCCGCGCCGGTTCCCCCGTCATACCCGGATACCAGGATCACCTGGGCGCCGGCCTTTGCCACGCCGGCAGCGATGGTTCCCCCCCCTGCCTCCGATACCAGCTTCACAGAAATTCTCGCGTCCGTATTCGCGTTCTTTAAGTCAAAGATCAACTGCGCCAGATCCTCGATGGAATAAATATCATGATGAGGCGGCGGTGAGATCAGAGACACCCCCGGCGTGGAAAAGCGGGTTGCCGCCACCCAGGGATACACCTTTTTCCCCGGCAAATGTCCGCCCTCTCCGGGCTTTGCCCCCTGCGCCATCTTGATCTGGATCTCCTTGGCGCTGTTCAGGTACGCACTGGTCACACCAAACCGTCCCGATGCCACCTGCTTTACGGCACTGTTTTTCTCCGTGCCGAAACGCTCCACGGCCTCGCCGCCCTCACCCGTATTGGACTTACCGCCCAACCGATTCATGGCGATGGCCAGGCAGGAATGAGCTTCATAAGACAGGGAACCGTAAGACATGGCTCCCGTCTGGAAACGCTTCACGATGGATTCCACCGGCTCCACCTCGCTGATATCCACAGGCTCCTGCACCCGGTTAAACGCCAGCAGACTCCGCAGCGTATGCGGCCTCTTTGGATCGTCCACCAACGCGGTATACTCTTTGAATTTTTCATAACTCTCACTACGCACCGCCTGCTGCAGCGTGATGATCGTCTCCGGGCTGTACAGGTGATCCTCATGCCCCGGACCGCTTTTCAGCGAATGGAAGCCGGCGGAATCCAAAGTGGTATCCACCGCCAATCCCAGCGGATCAAAGGCGTGATCGTGCCGGGCGGAGATATCCTCGTTTATCTCCTTGATCCCGATGCCGCCGATCCGGCTCACAGTGCCCATGAAATAAGTGTCCACCAATTCCTTCGACAGCCCGATGGCCTCAAAGATCCTGGCCGACTGATAGGACTGCAGCGTGGAAATCCCCATCTTCGCCGCGATCTTTACCACGCCTGACAGCAGCGCGTGATTGTAATCCTCAATGGCTGTGTGATAATCCTTGTCCAACAGTCCCCTGTCGATCAGCTCCGAGATGCACTCCTGCGCCAGATACGGATTCACCGCTCTCGCTCCGAATCCCAACAACGTCGCGATCTGATGCACATCTCTGGGCTCAGCGCTCTCTAAGATCAGTGACACTACCGTGCGCTTTCTGGTCTGCACCAGATGCTGCTCCACCGAGGATACCGCCAGCAGGGACGGGATTGCCACATGGTTTTCATCCACACCTCTGTCAGACAGAATAATGATATTTTTCCCGTTTGCCGCTGCCCTGTCCACTGCAATGTTCAGCTGTGTCAGCGCATGCTCCAGGGACGTATTTTTATAATATAAAAGAGAAACCGTCTCCGCCCGGAATCCCGGCTGATCCAGAGACTTGATCTTCAGCATATCCACGCCTGTGAGGATCGGATTATCCACCTCCAGCACCCTGCAGTTATCCGCTTTCTTCGCCAACAGGTCTCCGTCGGAACCGATGTAGACTGTGGTGTCCGTCACGATCTTCTCCCGCAGGGAATCGATGGGCGGGTTCGTCACCTGGGCAAACAACTGCTGAAAATAATGGAATAAAAGCGGGTGCTCCTTGGACAACAGCGCCAACGGCACATCATGCCCCATGGACATGGTAGGCTCCACTCCATTCTCCGCCATGGGCAGGATCTGCTGCATCACATCCTCATAGGAATACCCGAATGCCTTATACAATTTGTCCCGGATTTCCTGAGTATGTACCGGGATCTTCCGGTTCGGGATATGCAGATCCTTCAGCCGGAGCAGATTCCTGTCCAGCCATTCCCCGTAAGGATTTCTCGCCGCATAATCCCGCTTGCACTCCTCATCGGAAATGATCCGGCCGGCCTTCGTATCCACTAACAGAATCTTGCCGGGCTCCAGCCTGGACTTCTTCACAATATGGGCCGCGTCGATATCCAGCACGCCCACCTCAGAGGACAGGATCAGCCTGTTGTCATCCGTCACATAGTATCGGGAAGGTCTCAGACCGTTCCGGTCCAGCGTCGCGCCGAAGGTTTCCCCATCCGAGAAAAGCATGGCCGCCGGTCCGTCCCAGGGCTCCATCATGGTCGCGTAATAATGATAAAAATCTTTTTTATCCTGGGTCATGAATCCATTGTGTTTCCAGGGCTCCGGAATGATCATCATCATGGCGAGGGGCAGTTCCATCCCGTTCATGTACAAAAACTCCAGCGTATTATCCAACATGGCAGAATCCGACCCGGTCTTAGAGATCACCGGATAAATTTTGTCCAGATCATCCTTGAACACCTCCGACGACATGGTCTCCTCACGGGCCAGCATCCTGTCGATATTTCCGCGGATCGTGTTGATCTCCCCGTTGTGCGCCACCATCCGGTACGGATGCGCCCGCTCCCATGACGGCGTGGTATTCGTGGAAAACCGCGAGTGCACCAGCGCAATGGCACTCTTATAATCTTTGTCCTGCAGGTCCTCATAGAAGTTTCTGAGCTGCCCTACCAGAAACATGCCCTTATACACAATGGTCCGCGAGGACAGCGAACAGATATAGGTATCCTCCGAACTCTGCTCAAACTCCCTGCGCACCACATAAAGTCTTCTGTCAAAAGCAAGCCCTCTCTCCACCGACTCCGGCCGCTTTAAAAACACCTGGCGGATGTCCGGCATGCAGTCCACCGCCACCTGTCCCAGGATTTCCGGATGCGTCGGCACCTGTCTCCAGCCTAAGACCTCCAGCCCTTCCTTCTCCGCGATCACCTCAAACATCCGCATGGCAAAGGTCCGCTTCATCTTATCCTGGGGCAGGAAAAACATACCGATTCCGTAGTCTCCCGCTTCTCCCAATTCGATTCCGCCGCAGCCATCCTTCGCCTTTCCTTTGCCGCTCACAGCCTTTTTGAAGAATTCATGGGAAATCTGCGCCAGGATTCCCACGCCGTCTCCCACTTTTCCCGTGGCGTCCTTTCCCGCTCTGTGCTCCAGCTTCTCCACGATACTCAACGCATCGTCCAGCACCTCATACGTCCTGCGCCCGTCAATATTCACCACTGCACCGATGCCGCACGCATCCCGCTCACGATACAGCCCGCGGTATAGCTCTTTTCGGTTCTTCTCTGCCATCGTCTCCATACCCAATCTCCTTATTTCATAATCTGTGCAAACCGCACACTTTCCTGCCCATAAAAAATTGCCCTGCCAGAGCCTGCGAAAACTTAAGTTGTGGGCATGATATGTTTTGTATTAGGACCCTTGAAAAACGTCGGCACTTAGGCACCGTATTTTGATGCCTTAGTGTCCGTTACGTTTTTCACGGAGCGAAAGCGTGTCCGAAATAAAACATATCATGTCCACAATATTTTTTGCGCACTCCCCTACCGCAGTGCAAACAACATCGCTCCATAGGTCGGATACGGCAGGTACTGATCCGGTATCAACTCCTCCGCGTCATCCACAAACTTCCGCAGCTCCTCCATATCCTTCAAAACAACGCTCTCATAATACTTCGCGCTCTCCAGCACATCCGTCTTTTGCTCTGCCTGCTTCGTATCGGCCGCCAGCTGCTCCAGCTTCCCTGCGATCTCCTTCGCATCCGCCGAAAGCTTCTTCAGGATGCTCTCCTCCATCACACAGGCATCCGCCGACAACAGCGCTTTCTTCCCTGCTGCCTCCTCGGTCAGATCCTTCATGTAGGCCAGCAGTCCGCTGGTAAAGTCTTTCCGCACCATCTCCTGCAAGGTCAGCGCCTCGATATGAACCGCCTTCGTGTAGTTCTCCAACAGGATCTCATAGCGGGAGAAGATCTCCTCCTTCGTGAGAACCTTGTGTGTGGTGAACAGCTTCACGCTCTTGTCCGTGATCCAACGGGGCATCGCATCCGGCAGAGATTTCAGGTTATCCAAGCCGCGTCTTGCCGCTTCCTCCACCCATTCATCCGTGTATCCATTTCCGTTGAACAGCACCCGCTTATGGGCTTCCAGTCTGGCCTTCAACAGCTTCTGGACTGCCCCGGAGAACTCCTCCGCAGGCACATCCTTCAACTCTTCATAAATATCCGCCAGCGCCTGGGCCACTGCCGTATTTAATACGATGTTCGCATTTGCCACAGACACCGCTGAACCCGGCATTCTGAACTCAAACTTGTTGCCTGTAAATGCGAAAGGCGACGTCCTGTTCCGGTCCGTGGTATCCTTGGTGATATGCGGCAGCACCTCCGCGCCGCTCATATTGATCTTGCCGATTCCCTCAAACGCGGTACCCTTCTCGATGGAATCCAGCACGGCTGCCAGCTCGTCACCCACAAAGATTGAGATGATGGCAGGCGGTGCCTCGTTCGCTCCCAGCCTGTGGTCATTTCCTGCAGTAGCCACGGAAAGTCTGAGCACATCCGCATAATCATCCACCGCCGTGATCACAGCCATCAAAAATACCAGAAACCGTACATTTTCCGCAGGCTTCCTGCCGGGATCCAACAGGTTGATCCCGGTGTCCGTACCGATGGACCAGTTGTTGTGCTTGCCGGAACCGTTGATCCCTTCAAAGGGCTTCTCATGCAGCAGACACGCAAACCCATGCTTATCCGCCACCTTCTTCATCACTTCCATGGTCAGCTGGTTGTGATCCACCGCCACATTCGCGGTCTCAAACACCGGTGCCAGCTCGTGCTGGGAGGGCGCAACCTCATTGTGCTTCGTCTTCGCCGGAATCCCCAGCTTCCACAGCTCCTCATCCAGATCATGCATAAATGCAGACACCTTCGGCTTCAACACACCGAAATAGTGATCCTCCATCTCCTGCCCCTTGGGCGCCGCCGCCCCCAACAGCGTCCTGCCGCAGAACAGCAGATCTTTCCGCTTCATGTACATAGACTTGTCGATCAGGAAATACTCCTGCTCCGATCCCACCGTAGTGGTCACATGGCTGACATCCGTATCCCCCAGCAGATGCAGCACCTTCACTGCCTGCACATTCAGCGCCTCCATGGATCGCAGGAGCGGGGTCTTCTTATCCAACGCCTCGCCGCCGTATGAGATAAATGCGGTGGGGATATACAAAGTCCCATCCTTGATGAATGCCGGTGAAGACGGATCCCATGCGGTATAGCCTCTCGCCTCAAAGGTAGCCCTAAGTCCTCCGGAAGGGAAACTGGATGCATCCGGCTCCCCCTTCACCAGCTCCTTTCCCGAAAATTCCATGATCACCGTGCCGTCCGGCTCCGGGGAAAGAAAACTGTCATGTTTCTCCGCAGTGAGTCCTGTCATCGGCTGGAACCAGTGTGTAAAATGCGTTGCCCCCAGCTCCACGGCCCACTCCTTCATGGCCGCTGCCACCGAGTTCGCCACATCCAGCTCCAGATGGGTTCCGTTCATGATCGTCTTATGTACCGCCTTATAAATATCCTTGGGAAGCCTCTCGCGCATGACCTTGTCATTGAACACCAGGCTTCCGTAAATGTCTGTCACCGATTGTTTCTTTTCACAACTTGCTCCATAACTGCTCATAATGTTGTCCTCCTTCTCATTGTCCGCCCGCCAGAGCAATCGCGGAAGCGGTTTGCTCTTTTGCACGCGAAAGAAGGCGCCTAGGGGTTTACCCTAAGCGCCTTCGCTTCTGTTAATACAGATATCACAATCCATTTTCGCTGTCAAGAATATTTTTCAAAAAATTTTACTCCGGAATGGAGATGTTGGTCTCGCAATTGTAATTCTCGATATTTCTGACTACAGCGATCTTATAGATCTCATCCAGCGTCTGATAACCGGTGTAGCGGAACGAGTAATTCGTGGTCCACCAGCCGGTGGATTGCACAACATCCTTCTGCACCGTGAAGCTGTTGTTGGTTCTCTCATAATTGGTCAGATCCACAAACAGCCCATCCCCCGGAATGTTCATCAGATTGGAGAATGCCATGTAATAGTAATACTCATCCTCATCCGAAACCTCCTCTTTCGACTTGGCATCAGTCATATTCTCCGCAACCGTCACTTTATATACCAGATAGATCTTGTTATTCAGGGAAGTATCCGCTCTCTTTGCCGTCAGGAAATAGTTCCCGATGTACTCCAACTTGCTGACAGTTGCCTCCTCCTGCCAGTTTGCAGTAGTACCGGTAAAGGTATCCTCCAACTGCTTCTTCATCTTAGCAAGGGTCGCATCATCGATCTCACTCACCGCAGAAATGTAGGAAGGGATTCCCTCTACGGTATACTCTTTCTCCCTTACGGAAGGCAGACGGCCGAACTTCTCCGCAAAGCGGTCATCTGTCAGGCTTAAGGTTGCGGTTACTTTCACCGTATCGCCGTTGGAAAGGCCGTCTCTCTTATCTGCCTGGAAGTCGATATAAGAAACCATCTCCGCGGAGGAATCCTTTGTGAAGGAAACACGTCCGTTGGGAGCGGTTCCGGAATACTCCGGTGTCACATACTCAAACGGATCAAACATATCCACCTTTTCCAGTCCGGAAACCTTGTAATCTTTGTCCTTATACTTCAGCTTCACCTTGAGATACTTGGAGATCTCCTTGTCGTCCATATCCCAGGACAGAGTCACCTTATCTCCGTTGGAAAGCTCTTTGCCGGGCTCCACATCATATTTGACGGAAGCCACCAGTGCCAGCATGCCCAGCTCATCTTCCTTTACGTTTGCAAGACCCAGCAGCTGCTTTTCTTCCTTGGTAAAATTCTTCTTGTTGATCTTGATCTTACCCTTGTAATCCTCCTGCAGTTTCGCAGAATCAAATTTCACATGGGCCTTACCCAGTCCCTCATATCCCTCAAATTCCACCTCTACATACTTGTTCAGATTGACTGTAGGCTTATGGGTAAGCGCAACTACCAGTGCCAGAATAAACAAAGCAATAATTCCGCATGCTGCTCCGATCACGCCGCCGATGATCTTCTTGGTTCCGTCCTCTTCCTGCTTCGGTGCCGCTGTCTTAGGTGCCTCTGCCACCTTCGGTGCTTCTGCTGCCTTTGGTGCCTCTGCTGCCTTTGGTGCTTCCTCTGCCTTCGGTGCCTCTGCTGCCTTCGGCGCTTCCTCCGCTTTCGGAGCTTCACTCTGCGCTGCCGCAGTTTCCTGTGTTTCACTGTCTTCTACTAATTTTGCACCACACTCCGTGCAAAACGTGCCTTCCACCTCGGCACCACACTGTTTACAAATCATGGTTCTCCTCCTTTGTTATATGGAATGTTACATAAACACAATTCCGAATAAATATAGCACATTTCCCATGACTCGGCAACTCGATTTTTATAAAAATTTAAGATTTATCCCAAAACCAAATTTTTAAAAATTTTCAATTTGGTACTTGACAGGATAAAAATCCTGTTTTACAATCCCAAACAAGAACAAAGGCGTTTTCCCGATACGGGAAGGCGCCTTTTTCTTTTGGATTCTCTCACCACCGCGGGGTGCAGGCAATCCGCTATCTTCTAAAATCTGGATAGGAGGAGTGAGATTATGAATGAAGTACTTGCTTTAATCGACGAACGTCTCTTTGCCGTGTGGTTTCTGGCAGGTGCCGCTTTGGTCTTCTGGATGCAGGCGGGATTTGCCATGGTGGAATGTGGTTTTGCCCGCGCCAAAAACGCCGGCAACATCATTATGAAAAACCTGATGGATTTCTGTATCGGTACCGTTACCTTTATTCTCATCGGTTTCGGGTTGTTTCTGGGGGAAGATATCCTCTCCGGCTTCATGGGCATGCCGAACTTTGATATCTTTACCCATTATTCCGACTTTGACTGGGCAGGATTTGTATTTAACCTTGTCTTCTGCGCAACCACCGCGACCATCGTGTCCGGCGCCATGGCAGAGCGCACACGCTTTCTTTCCTACTGCGTGTACTCCGCTGTGATTTCGGCGGTGATCTACCCCATTGAGGCCCACTGGACTTGGGGCGGCGGCTGGCTTGCCCGGATCGGTTTCCACGATTTTGCCGGTTCCAACTGTATCCATATGGTGGGCGGTATCTGTGCCCTGGTGGGCGCCTGGATGCTGGGCCCCCGTATCGGTAAGTTTGTAAAGGATTCCAACGGAAAGATCACAAAAGTGAATGCCTTTCCCGGCCACAACATCCCCATGGGTGCACTGGGCGTGTTCATCCTGTGGTTAGGCTGGTACGGTTTCAACGGAGCCGCTGCCACCAGCGTGGACCAACTGGGCGCCATCTTTGTGACGACCACAATTGCACCGGCGATCGCCACCGTGGTCTGCATGATCTTTACCTGGATCAAATACGGAAAGCCTGATGTCTCCATGTGTCTAAATGCCTCCCTGGCCGGTCTGGTAGCTATCACCGCTCCCTGCGATACGGCGGATGCGCTGGGCGCTGCCATCATAGGCGCTGTTTCCGGCGTGCTGGTGGTATTCGGCGTATGGTTCCTGGATAATGTACTCCGCGTAGATGACCCTGTGGGCGCCGTGGCAGTCCATTGCTGCAACGGTATCTGGGGTACCATCGCCGTCGGCCTGTTCTCCACCGATACCGTGCCCGGTTACAGCCTGGCGGACGCCCAGGGCAATGTGATGACCGGTCTCTTTTACGGCGGCGGATTCAAGCTCTTAGGCATCCAGCTTCTGGGCATGTGTGCAACAGCTGCCTGGACTGTAATTACAATCTTCCTTACCTTTTCTGTCATTAAGGCAACCCTGGGGCTGCGCGCTTCCGAGGAGGAGGAGCTGACCGGTCTGGATATCACAGAGCACGGCCTGACCTCTGCATACGCAGGCTTCAGCATTATGGATGTGACCGGCAACATCGTGGAAGAGAACGAGAATACAGACCTGGGCGTGCACGACTTCGATGCCGCTTCCCCCGCCATGCAGAAGGCTGCCGTCAAGGTTGTGGAAGCACCTGTGCTGCCTGACCTGAACACCGGCATCCATAAGATTGTGATCATTGCGAAACTCTCCCGCTATGACCACCTGAAGAAAGCCCTGAACAATCTGGGCGTGACCGGCATGACCGTCACCCAGGTGATGGGCTGCGGCATCCAGAAGGGCGCCGGTGAGCGCTACCGCGGTGTCGAGGTGGACGCAACCCTGCTGCCCAAGATCAAGGTGGAAGTGGTAGTCAGCAAGATCCCTGTGGAAAAAGTGGTGGACGCCGCCAAGAAAGCGCTCTACACCGGCCATATAGGCGACGGCAAGATCTTTGTCTACAATGTGGATAAAGTGGTCAAGATCCGCACCGGCGAAGAAGATTACGCTGCCCTGCAGGACGTGGAATAAAAGCACGTCTGGCACTGCAACTGCATAGCACTCATAAAAAGAACCTGCCTGCGCCCTTAGGCGTAAGCAGGTTTTTCTATGTATTCCAGACAGCTCCATCGTCACGCATTATACTTCTGTCCCGTAAAGAATTTGTTGATATTCGTCATCAGCGCTCGTCTGCTGATACTCTTCAGCATATAACCCGCCGGCTTAAACTCCGCCACCTTCATGATGCTCTCCTTATCACTCTTTCCCGTGAGAAACATCACCGGGATATCCTTGGAATAAGACTCGCTCTTCAACATCTCAAACACCTGCGCGCCATCCGTGACAGGCATCTCATAATCCAGCAGGATCAGATCCACATGATTGCGCGCCAGCCACGTGATGGCCTGCATGCCGGATCTGGCCATCCCCACCCGGTAATCGGATTTCAGCCATTCCCGCAGAAGCTGCAGGTAACTCACATCATCATCCACCAGCAGAATGCTCTTTTTCCGCTTCTCCATCTGTTCCTCATCCATCAATGCATTTACTTTTTCCAAAAAAGCATTCATGTCCAGAGGGCGCTCCATCATATCCGCAAACAACTGCGGCGAGATATAGGACGTCACTTCGTCGATCTCCTGCCTGCTGCCCACCAGAAGGATCGGCCGGTCCTCCTCAATACACAGATCCTTCAGATAGACCAACGTCCCATGCTCCTGACAGAATTCCTCATCCGCATACAGGATCAGCAGTTCCGCCTCCGCCTGATGGCTGCCGATATCCTTTACATCCATGCCGACCTCCGTCACCTGATACCCCGCCTCGGTCAGATTGGAGACCAGTGCATTCGTCATAAAAGTGATCTCTCTTCTCACCAACAGTACATTATTGTTTTCCATGCTCTTTCTCCCTTCCTGCCTGTTCTTCCTCGTCCAGCAGCCGGATCAGTTCCTCCCACTTTAATTGTGAGATGAGTGTCCGGATCACTTCCTCCGTCTCCAGCTCTTTTTCATGCAGATTATATTCCTGCATGGAGTCCAGCACCAACAGCGAGTTGTCCATATCCATATTTTCCGCAAACTCCCGCAGCGTCCGACAGGCATCCCGCCACATCTTCTCAGACAGATACGGCTTTCCCGCCCGGCTCTTTCCCGCTTTCTCCTCTTCCCTGTGGTCGGTACTCACTTCTTTATAGCTCTGATACATGGCAAGCAGCCGCTCATGATTCGCTTCGATCAGCCCGACGGTCTCCACCTCCGCCGCCATCTCCATCTTCTCCGCCAGCGCTGACAACTCACCGGCGCCGATCACCCGGGCGGAACTCTTGATCGCATGCACTTCCACCGCATACCGCTGCCAGTCCTTCTTTTCAAAAGCCGTCTGCAGATTGGCAGCCCGATCCGCAATGTCGTCCTGAAATGCCTTGAACACCACCTGATAAGAATCCGCCGATCCGCAATTCCGGATCCCCTGCTCCATATCCAACCCCAGATCTGCCATATTCGGGCTTCGCCGGATCTTATTGCTGGGCAGATACATCAACAGCATCTCCTCCAGCTTCGCCGCGTCAATGGGCTTGGTCATATAGTCGTCAAATCCGTCTTTCAAAAACCGCTCTCTGGCTCCCGAGATCGCGTTGGCGGTCAGCGCCACCACTGGCGTCTGACTGTTCAGATGCTTCGGCATGGCCTTAAGTTTTTTCAATGTCTCGATCCCGTCCATCTCCGGCATCCGATAATCCAGAAAAATCACATCGTATTTTTCCTGCACTGCTTTTTCCAGACACGCTTTGCCGCTGTTCACGCCGTCAATCCGGATCTGCGTCCGCTTCAGGAATTCCCGCACCACCACCAGATTCAGCGGCGTATCGTCCACCACCAGTATCCTCGCATCCGGCGCCCGGAAACTCTCCTCGTACTCCGGCTCATCCTTACCCGCTTTTTTGAGTTTCCTCTGGAAATCACCGATAGGCTCATTTCGCACCACCTGCTGCGGCAGGTGCACCGTAAACTTCGATCCCTGCCCGTAGGTACTCTTGACTTCTATGCTGCCGTTCATCAGTTCCAGCAGCTGCCGCGTGATCGCCAACCCCAATCCGCTTCCCTCGATCGTGTTATTGTGATCCTGGTCCAGCCTCTGGAATTTCTGAAAGAGCTTCCCCATATCCTCTTCCCGGATACCGACTCCCGTATCCCAGACAGTCACATTCAGATTGATCCGGTCTTTGCCCGCCTTTTCAAAATCTACCTGCAGGGATACCGTCCCGACCTTGGTATATTTCACCGCATTGTTCAAAAGATTCAGCATGATCTGGCGCAGCCGCATCTCATCCCCAAAGAGCATCTCCGGCACGGACGGATCCACATCCACGACCATCCGCAGCCCTTTCTGCGCAGCCTTGATCTGCACCATGCCGACCACATCCCCCAGCACGGTGGACAGATTGTATTCCGCCTCCACGATATCCATGTTCCCGGCTTCTATCTTGGAAAAATCCAGAATATCATTGATGAGCGACAGAAGCGTCCGCCCCGCGCCCTTGATATTCCGTGCATATTCTATGATCTTCTCGTCACCGCTCTCCCGCAGGATCATCTCGTCCATGCCCAGCACCGCGTTGATAGGCGTGCGGATCTCATGGGACATATTGGCCAGGAAACTGCTCATGGCCGCATTCGCCGCCAGCGCTCTCTGCTCCTCGATCCGCGCTAACTGCGTGGCTTTCAGGATACTGATAAACTCGCTCTGAGACACCGGATTGGAGAAATAAAAGCCTTGCAGATAATCCACCCCGAACTCGCCGGAAAAATCGATCTGCGCCTTATTCTCCACGCCGGAGATCAGAATCTTCTTTTTCATGCGCTTGATCATATCCACGCTGCTCTCCATGATGATGCGCCCGATCTCCGACTGCTCTGCCTCCCACAGGATCGTCCTGTCGATCTTGATCACGTCCACATCCAGTGAAAAGATGGAATGCACGTTGGAATAACCCACTCCGTAATCGTCCACCGAAAACCGGAAGCCCTTGGCCCGCATCGTGCGCACGAACGCCGACAGACCCTCGAAATCCGTGGTTGCCGCCGACTCCACGATCTCAAAGGAGATCCGCTTCGGGTCAATATCATACTGCGACACCTGCTGAATGATCCGCTCCGCGTAATTCGGCTGGATACTCTGCACCACGGACAGATTGATATTTAACGTCTCCACGCCCATCTCCACCGGAATTCCGCTGTTCAGGAATTTGCAGACCTCGTCCAGCACAAAATCCTCCAATTCAAAGATCAGTCCGCTCCGCTCCGCCACCGGCAGGAACTCATCCGGATAGATCTCTCCCAGCTCCTTGTCATGAAAGCGCAGAAGCGCCTCCCCCGCTTTGATGGACATATCCCTGGCGTCGTAGATGGGCTGATAATATACGGCAAAATTATGATTTTTCAACCCCTCCATCACCGCTTTCTCCACCTGCGTCCTGCGCAGGAAGATATTCAGATCGCTGCCGTAATAAACGTCATTTTTGCGCTCCTTATCACCGTCCGCCTGCCCCTTCAGAGTGTTCTGCGGCAGAGGACTCTTGATCAGCGCCATGATCTGCTCCGGATTCTGGAAATCCTTCGGGATCTCCGCATAGAATACATACGCGTTAAAGACAGCCTCTCTGTCTTGGAAATTCCACCCCTGATGGAACCTCTCGTTGATCATCCGCGCAGTGTGCAGCACATCCATCGGCTCTTTGTCATCGTGATCACAGATCAGCAGGAAAACCCCCGGCGTCGTATAATAAATGTCGTGCTTCGGCACCACCGACTCCAGATATTTCGCAGTGGAAGCCGTCAGACTCTCGATACTGCTCTGTCCCACCAGTTGTAAAAGATTCTGTGGATTCGCCATCTTGATACAGATGATAGAAAACGGATGCCTTGCGACCATCCGCGCGCTGATATCCGTCATAAACGCATGCAGATTATAAATCCCGTTCCCTGAGATCCTCCGGCTCTCCTCATTCTCCAGTGTGATCATAAACCCGGTGATGGCAAGCGCTTCCCCGAAGATTTCCGTCTGCAGCCCCTGGAACAGCAGCTGCGCCAGCACCCCCACAAAGATCACGATAAAAAAGTATGCGATCGTCTTCTTTCTTCCGCCGTCGATCGCATGCCAAAAGATCAGCGCCAGCGCCACCGCTGCCACAAAATACATCAGACTGATAAGGTAGAGGATAAATTCGCCTCTGCTCCTGACAAAACTGTATGTCTCATCGAAGCGATACACCCATTTCGTCAAAGGGTTTGTCAGGACCAGAAGTTCCGACACATAGACGGGGAACTCATACCACACCCGCTTCTTTTTATCCAGCCGGAACATGGTCCCGGTGACCAGCGCCATATAATAGCAGAACAACGGCGCCAGAACGGCGTGCAGCAGGAAATAAATATAGGTATTGACCCCCATCAGTACCCTCGCCCAACCGTACATCTGTCGGATCGGCTGTAAAAAAACATTTGCAGTACAGCAGACCGCAGAAACCAGGATATTCAGCAATAATAGCAAAAAAATCCTGTTCTGCAGTTTGCCTGAATAAAACCGCATCATTGTAAAATAAAAACACGAAATGCAGATACAGATCGCTGCGATCAAAAATCCCGACTGATTGATCGTAGAAAGAACCGATAACGTACCTGTTTCCATATAGCTACCTCTCCGCTTTGATCTTCATCGTAAGACTGATCCGTTTCTTTGCCGCATCCACGTCCAGCACCTGCACATCCACGATGTCACCCACGCTGACCGCCTCCAGCGGATGCTTGATATAGCGATCCGTGATCTGCGAGATATGTACCAGTCCGTCCTGATGCACCCCAATATCCACAAACACGCCGAAATCAATGACATTCCGCACCGTCCCCTTTAAGATCATACCGGGCTTTAAGTCCTTCATGTCCAGCACATCGCTGCGCAGGATCGGCTTGGGCATATCGTCTCTGGGATCACGCGCCGGCTTCTCCAGCTCCTTTAAGATATCCGTCAGTGTGATCTCACCGATGCCCAGCTCCTCCGCCAGTTTCTTCTTATCCCCGACGCGCTTCTCCAGCCCGGAAACCACCGCGCCTCCCGTGCGCTCAGCCGCGCCGTTCTGCCCTGCTCCTTTCGCGCCTGCACCGTCCCTCCCGGTGCCTCGCGCATCTGCCCCCTTCGCAGGTGTCTCCTCCTGCAGGGTTACGCCGCCCAAAGCTGCCGCCAGCGCCTTCCCCATGGCGGTATTGGTGTTGCGCACCTGGAGCTGACGGTCTCTGCCCCTTCCCTTGCCGGCACCCTGCGCGCCGGTACTGCCTGCGCTGCTGCCGCCGTTCGCCGAACCGCCCGCACCGTTTCCGGATTTACCGCCTGCTCCTGCGCCTGCCGCGCCGTTCTTACGCTGCTCTGCCGCCTTCTTCTGCATGGCCTTCACATCCTCCATGGTCAGATCCAGCTTCGCCAAAAGCTTCTCCGCCGCTTCATAGGATTCCGGATGCACACTGGTGGCATCCAACGGGTTGTCCCCGTCCGTGATACGCATGAATCCCGCGCACTGTTCATACGCCTTCGGCCCCAGCTTCGCCACCTTCAGCAGCTGCTTTCTGTTCGTGAATCTGCCGTTAGCCTCACGGTAATCCACAATATTCTTCGCAATGGTCTTGTTGATGCCGGAAATATAAGACAACAGCGGCGCCGAAGCCGTATTCAGATCAACGCCCACCTTATTCACACTGTCTTCCACCACGCCGTTCAGCGCATCGCTCAGCTTCTTCTGGTTCATGTCATGCTGATACTGCCCCACGCCGATGGATTTCGGATCGATCTTCACCAGCTCCGCCAGCGGATCCTGCAGTCTGCGGGCAATGGACGCCGCGCTCCTCTGCCCCACATCAAACTGGGGAAACTCCTCCGTCGCCAGCTTGCTCGCGGAATACACCGACGCGCCGGCCTCATTCACGATCACATACTGCACCGGTCGATCCAGCTCCTTCAAAAGCTCCACGATCACCTGCTCCGACTCACGGGACGCTGTACCGTTCCCCACGGAGATCAGATCCACATGATATTTCTTGATCAGCTTCTTCAACTCCGCCTTGGCTTCCTCCACCTTGTTCTGGGGTGCCGTGGGATAGATCACCTTGGTATCCAGCACCTTTCCGGTGGCATCCACCACCGCCAGCTTACATCCCGTACGGAAAGCCGGGTCCCATCCCAGGACCACCTTCCCCGCGATGGGCGGCTGCAGCAGAAGCTGCTCCAGATTCTTCCCAAACACATTGATGGCGCCGTCCTCCGCCTTCTCCGTCAGATCATTGCGGATCTCACGCTCGATGGCAGGCGCGATCAGACGCTCATAGCTGTCCGCCACCGCTTCCTGCAAAAGAGGCGTGGTATAGGGGTTCTCGGACGTAATCTTCTGCTTCTCCAAATAGCGCACGATGCGCTCCACCGGCGCATTCACCTTCACCGTCAGCACCTTCTCCGCCTCGCCGCGGTTCAATGCCAGCACTCTGTGGCCGGCAATCTTTTTCACCGGCTCCTCAAACGCATAGTACATCTCATACACGGACTGCTGCTTCTCATCCTTCGCCGTGCTGGTGATGATCCCCTCCTCCACAGTGATGTTCCGGATATAAAGTCTGTAGTCCGCCTCATCGGAGATTGCCTCCGCAATAATATCCTTGGCTCCCTGGATGGCGTCCGCCACCGTCTTTACCTCTTTTTCCTCGGACAGATACTTCTCCGCTTCCTGCTCCACAGGCGTCTGCGTCTCCTGCGCCAGAATAAACTGCGCCAGCCCGTCCAGCCCCTTCTCCTTCGCCACACTGGCTCTGGTCTTCCGCTTCGGACGATACGGGCGATACAGATCCTCCACCAGTACCAGCGTATCCGCCGCCAGGATCTTTGCCTTCAGTTCCTCCGTCAACATGCCCTGCTCTTCTATACTGCTCAGTACCTGCTCCTTCTTCTCCTCCAGATTCCGCAGATATTGCAGCCTCTCATGCAGATTTCTCAGCTGCTCGTCATTCAGCGAACCCGTGACCTCCTTGCGGTACCGGGAGATGAAAGGAATCGTGTTCCCCTCATCGATCAGCTTTACCGCAGCCTCCCCCTGCCATTTCTCAACCTTCAGTTCTTCCTTTAATGTCTGTAAGATATCCATATGCTCTCCCTGTCTCTTCTTCTGCCGGACGGCATTTTCTCATGATGATTTTATTGTATTGAAAAATGCGGTTTTTTTCAATCTTTTTTGTGAATTTTAAAAAGGATTTACAAACCTCCTTAAAACGTGCTATAGTATAATCAATAAAGTATAAGCTGTGGCAGGCAGGGGAAAAAAGTGGATTTCAACGACTTTCAGGCAGAATTCAATACCGACAGAGCAGGCAACCGGATCAGTCTCTTTTCCACAGCCTCTTTTCTCTGTGGTCTGCTTTCCGTATTCCTCTGCTGCACCGGAGTCCTTTCCGTTCCGGCAGGTGCGCTCGGCATCCTCTTTGCCGTCCTCACCAAACGAAGCGGAGCTCCCATGCCGCCCGTGAGCAAATCGGGAGTTTTCCTCTCCTGCATCGGCATCGCCCTCGGGATCAGCATGTGTGTCTATGCGATTTATGCGGTACAGCAGGACCCGGAACTCTGGAACACAATAAAGGAGGTATCGGTATGGCAATCTCTCCGTTAAATTTTAATTACAGTCCATATAGTCCTTATCAGACCGGCCGTGCCGAGACAGGCACCGGTGTGTCCGCTGCCGAAGATGCGAGGAAACTCCCCGGGATGCCCGGACAGGAAGATAAGATAAAGGGTGACGGCGAATGCGAAACCTGCAAGAGGCGCAAATACCAGGACGGTTCCGATGAGATGGTTTCCTTTAAGACAGCGCAGCATATCTCTCCGGAAAGTGCCGGCGCCAGAGTGCGCGCCCACGAGCAGGAGCATGTGAGTAATGCCTACACCGAAGCGGCCCAGCATAACGGCAAAGTACTCCGCGCCTCCGTGGCGATCCACACGGCAATCTGCCCGGAATGCGGACGCAGTTATGTGTCCGGCGGTCTTACCACCACCCAGATCAAGTACAACGACGAGAAAAATCCTTACCAACAGGATAAGAAAGCAAGAGACTACGGCAAATTGGCGGGAGCCAATGCCAAATTTGATGTATAGACATAAATAGGATAGATAGATATAAGGCAGGCAGCTATGGAACAAGCACTTCTGACCCGTGCCCAGTTGAAAGACAGGGCCAAAGACGCCCTGGAGGGCAATTACAAAAAAATAATACCGGTCATCTTCCTGACCGGACTTATGACGCTGGCAATACAGCTCACGGTTGAGTTCTTTGCCAGCTTCTTTTTTAGTCTGATCCTGATCGGCAGTGATCTCGCCACCAGCGGCATGAGCCCCGATCAGCTGGTCGTTTTATTGCAAAACACCACCTATCTGGAAGAATATATGCCGGTGTATTCCGTAATCGACTACGTGATCCAGGCGATTGTTTCCGCATTTACCTCTGTTTTCAATGTGGGAATCACCTTTATGTGCCTGAACATTGCCTGCGGTCGAACGGTTCAGATGACGGATCTGTTTTACGGGTTCCGTACGCAGTTCAAGAAATCTCTGGGAATCAGCGCGGTCTTTGTCGCTGCCTCCCAGCTTTATCTGATCCCCACACAGCTGATCCAGCGCTATGCCCAACAGCTTCAGGCACAAACAAATACAGACAGTGCGCAAATCCTCTTTGCACTCTGTCTGCTTCTCATCGGCGCTGCCGTATATCTTCCGATCGGTCTGGCGATCTCCCAATCCTACATGCTCCTCCTAGATGTCCCGGAACGGAGCACCTCGGATATCCTCAGATTAAGCATCCGCATCATGCGCGGACACAAGATGCGCCTCTTCCTGTTGGAACTCAGCTTCCTTCCCCTGATGTTTCTGGGATTCCTGAGCTTCGGCATCGGCAACCTCTGGATCATGCCCTATAGGAACGTAGTATATGCATTCTTCTTCCTGAATCTTATGCGTTCTCAGGCGTCGTATTGATCCACTTTAAATATCCGTTGATAAACGGATCGATAGCGCCGTCCAGCACGGCATCCACATTTCCCGTCTCCACATCGGTGCGGTGATCCTTCACCATCGTGTACGGCTGCAATACATAAGACCTGATCTGATTGCCCCAGCCGATATCCTTGATCTCACCACGAATGTCCGACAACTTCTCCACATTGGCTTCCATCTTCAACAGATACAGCTTTGCCTTCAACATCTGCATCGCCTTATCCTTGTTCTGGAACTGGCTTCTCTCATTCTGACACTGCACCACGGTACCCGTGGGAATATGCGTGATACGCACCGCAGAAGAAGTCTTATTGATATGCTGACCGCCGGCGCCGCTGCTTCGATACGTGTCAATCCGCAGATCCTTCTCATCGATCTCTACATCCAGATCTTCCTCGATATCCGGCATTACATCCAATGAAACGAAAGAAGTCTGACGCTTGCCCTGCGCATTGAAAGGCGAGATCCGCACCAGACGGTGCACCCCCTTCTCCGATTTCAGATAACCGTAGGCATTGGTACCGTTCACCTGGAAAGTCACGGACTTGATCCCCGCCTCATCACCGTCCAGATAGTCCAGCACCTCCACCTGAAAGCCCTTCCGCTCCGCCCAGCGGGTATACATACGATACAGCATTCCCGCCCAGTCGCAGCTCTCGGTACCGCCGGCGCCTGCGTTCAGCTTCAGGATCGCATTGTTCTTGTCATACTCTCCGGAGAGCAGCGTGC